>ENA-OURU01000357-OURU01000357.1-human-gut-metagenome-genome-assembly--contig:-NODE-357-length-72212-cov-5.880303_pt1 | contig 72212 bp, 65 predicted proteins | sample MGYA00242137_ERZ509064 | MGnify/ENA primary metagenome ERZ509064 (study PRJEB26280, sample SAMEA2338777) | human gut metagenome | biome: human gut; feature: human-associated habitat; material: faeces...
CACAGTTAGCCTCCCGGCAGGCAGCCTCGATTTCCTCGTCCGTGGCATTGGGGCGGGCGTGCCGGATGTTCTCACGAATGGTATCATCAAAGAGAAATACATCCTGATCTACCATAGAGATTTGTTCCAGTACACGCTCTGCGGCCACATGGTTGATCGGTTTGCCGCCGATTGAAATGGTTCCTCCATTGGCCTCGTAGTATTTTGCAATCAGGTTCAGAATAGTGGATTTGCCGGAACCGGAGTCCCCGACAATGGCAGTGAGCTTCTGGTCTGGCACCGTAAAGGTGGCGTGTTTCAGCACCGGCTCTCCAAGTACATACGAGAAGTCCACATTGTCAAAGGTAATTTCATGTGTGGCAGTATGAAGCGGCTCCATACTGCCGGTTTCCTCTGGTTCTTCAATAATGTCTACAACTTTATCTTTGGAGATTTTCAAGTTTTTGTAGCTCATCAGGCCACGGGAGATGGAGTCCGAAAGTTTTGCAAGCAGCATGGGCAGCATACAAATCAACAAATAGGAAATCGGGTCCAGTTTCCCGGACAGCATAGGGATAGAAGCCGCCCATATCATTACAGGTAGTCCGATCCACAAAAAAATACATTGTATTGCATTTGTCGGAATACCATGTTTCTCGTAGTTGTAGCTCACATCACTGAAATGTTGTAGAGTAGATGTTACCGTCTCATTTTTTGTCCCGCCAATACCATAAGCCCGAAAGGTCTGAATACCCGTGGCATATTCCACAATGCTACTGACTGTTTCGGCGCTGACAGCGTTTTTCTCTGTACCATACTTGCGGACAACCCGGAAAGAGAGCCAGAGGAATGGAATTAAAACCAATTCGACGCAGGCAAGGATGATGCCTCCCGGCAGCCAGATACAGCCTACAAAAATAATCATCATGGTACAAAAGGTGATGTGCTTAACAATGTCCCCGACCGTATGAGTAAGGATTTTTTCATAGTTATTGACATCGCTGGTAACGATGTTGATGTATTGTCCAGTCTGGCCTTGCGTAAATCTGGACAGAGGTATGCGCTTTATTTTATCTCCCAGGAATAGCCGGGTACGGTTGCTGACCGCTGCACCACCGATCTGACTTTGTGTATAACCAACGCTGTAAATCACAATACGCAGAATGAAAATGCCGCCTAAAAACAGAGAAAGCCGGAGCAGAGAGGGCGAGTTGATTGTACCATTCCACAGCATTTTCATTGCTTCATAAAGGAGCAGAAAGTTAAAACCGGACAGCATACCTTCCACAACATTTAGAACCATACCAAGATAAAACCGGCTATTTTTCTTTAATGGCTTTTCACGCATGATCTGCACCTCCTTCCAACTGATAAGTAATATTGCGGGCCGTTTCATAATCTGTCCAAGCCTGGTTGTAATAAGCATTATCCTGCCGGACTTCATCATGTGTTCCTACACTCGTAATCGTGTGATTTTCGACAACGGCTACCCGATTGCACATTTTCAAGGCCCCCAAACGGTGAGCAACAACGATTACCGTCTTGCCTTTGCACAGGTTTTCAATAGCCTTATCAATCTCCACCTGATTTTCGGGGTCTGCGGCACTTGTAGCCTCGTCTAAAATCAGAATAGGTGCATTTTTCAAGATAGCACGCGCTATTGCAATCCGCTGCTTTTCGCCGCCGGAGAAGCGGGAACCGAAACTCCCCACCTTCGTATCGTAACCGTCTGGTAAAGACATGATAAAATCATCAATCTGAGCTTCTTTTGCGGCAGCCCGCACTTCTTCCAGAGTGGCATTGCTGCCCATACGGATATTTTCAAACACGCTGTCACGGGTAAGAAAGGTCTTTTGGAATACAATCGCTATATTCTGCAAAAGTGTTTCGTAGTTGATCTCCTTGACATTCTTACCGCCTATCAGTACCTCGCCTTCCTGCACATCGTAAAAACGGGAAATCAATTCAATCACGGTGCTTTTTCCTGCGCCAGAGCGACCTACCAGAGCCATACGCTCTCCATTTTTGACTTTTAGATTACAATGTTCCAGAACATTTACCTTACCATCGTAAGAAAACCGCACATTCCGCAGTTCAATGTCGTGTGCCTGGGGAAAATCACCGCCACCCTCATAAATCGGCAGCTCTAAAATTTCCTCTGTTTTTGTAACCGCCTTGAGTACCTGCGCCATATTGCTGGATATTTCCTGCAAAGGACGGATCTCCGTCAGGTACATGGAACCGACAAAAGCAAACAACAGGAATACACTGGCTGTAATGGAACCATTCAGGAAAAACATACCGCCCAGCGGCACCAGCAACAGCATCCCGCACTCAATCACAACGATAAAAGAAGCGTAAAATGGCCCCATCCGTTTAGACATTTCATTCCAAACATCATTTTCCTCTTTTACAGCAGCAGAAAATTTCTGAAATGATTTACTTCCCATGTTATAGGCTTTTATCAGCTTCATACCGCTGATATACTCCACCATTACGGAGTTCAAATTAGCAACAGATTGATTGGCACGCCCCATCATGCTGGATGCTCCCATAAACATCCCGCACATGACGAATAACGCCAATACCAAAGGCACCAGCGATACCAATGCCAAAGGTACATTTACGGTCAGAAGGTAAATAAACACCACCACCGGCCCTATAAGGTAACAGATCAATTCAGGCACATTGTGGGCCAGAAACAGTTCCAGCTTTTCAATGTCCTCATTCAGAACCGTTTTAATCTCGCCGGTGCTGCGTTCATTCAGCGCACCAAGAGGTACTTTTGCCATGTGGTCGATTACCATACAGCGCACCTTCAGCAATGCACGGTAGGCCCCTTTGTGAGATGCCACACCAGATGCACCAAACAATAAAAACCGGATAACGATACCGCCAGCGATTATGCCAGCATCCCGAATAACAAATTCTGTGGTACAGGTTCCTGTATAGACAGCACTCATCAGACTGTAAATCCCGTAATAAGGGATCATGGTACAAATTCCACTGAAAAAGGATAGGATGACCGCCAGATACATCCAATATTTTTCTTTTCCAGCCCATTGGAGCAAGAGCCTGATTGAACTGCTCTTTTTCTCCTTCTGCATAAACTCACTCCTTTCATATCCATTCAACGGCTATATAGAAAATAGCTTTTTTAGATTTTCTTCATTATCCGGAACCAACGGAAGATCATCGCACTGCTCTCCGTGGTCAATATGAAGAACGCGGGAACAGGTACGGCAGACAAATTCATAATCGTGGGTTACGACAAAAATTACTTTCCCCATAGCAGAGAGCTTTTGGATCAGCAACGCAACCTGCTCCATACTATCGAAATCCAAACCGCTTGTGGGTTCATCAAATACCAAAAGCTCTTTTCCACAAATCATGCTGACAGCAACCGCCACCCTCTGCTTTTGTCCCCCGCTGAGTGTGTTCGGATGATGGGTGCGATAGGGTAATAAGCCCAGGCTATCCATTGTTGTTTCAATTAGCGATTTGTCTGGATTGCGGATACCAAAGGAGCATTCCGCTTCTACACTATCAGCAAATAATTCAAAGTTGACATCCTGCATGACCATGTAGGAGCGGTGCAGCCTTTCTTTCCTGTCCTGTGGTTTTTTATTCCACAGGAATTGTCCACTGGCTTCTTTATGCAGTCCGCACAGAGTACGGGAAAGAGTTGTCTTTCCTGCACCGTTATGGCCGACAACACCGATGACTTCTCCCATTCCTGCTGAAAGGTTGATATGTTCCACAATGGCCTGTTTCTTATAATACAAGCCCACATCCTGCAATTTTAGGATTTTGTTCTCTGTCGCGCCTGGCCTTGTGAATTGCGGATGTACTTCATGGAGATCCACGGCCCGGAGTCCCATGCGCTTCCGCTCGTCTTTTTCAATGGCTCTGAATTGCTCTGGCGTGTAAATCCCGGCGATTTGCCCATGCTCCATGTAGACAATGCGATCCGCAACATCCATCAAATAATAGAGGCGATGTTCAGCGATTAAAATTGTCTTTCCCTGTTGTTTGACAAGTTTCAGATGCTTTCTTAAATCTTGTATGGCATCCATATCCAGATTAGAGGATGGCTCATCCAGCAAGTAAATGTCCGGGTTCATAGCATAAACTGAGGCGAACGCAACTTTCTGCTTTTCGCCGCCGGACAATGCGTGTAGGGAACGGTTACGAAGTGACTGGATTTCTAAATCCGCCGCTGTGGTTTCTACTCTTTGGCGCAATTCCTCCGTTGGCATTCCTTGATTTTCAAGGCCAAACGCAATTTCGCTGTCACTGTCAGTATTGAAAAATTGTGTGCGCGGGTTTTGGAATACGCTTCCTACCTTTTCTGCTATTTTATACATAGTCAGATCAGCAATATCTTTGCCATCAATCAAAACCTGGCCTGTTAATTCTCCGGCATAAAACCGGGGGATGAGTCCGTTTACAAGTCGAGTGATTGTTGTTTTTCCGCAGCCGCTTCGCCCGCACAGCAGGATGCACTCTCCATTTTTGACAGTCAGGTTAATATTCCGCAAACCGCCTTGCTCCCGTCTCTCGTATGAGAAAGTTATGTTTTTCAGTTCAATCATTCAAAACACCTCCCCATAGAATTGCCCCACAAGAAACATGGCAAGGAAGGCAAGGACAACTATGAGGTCGGCTATGCCAAAGCCAATCCTTACATACGAAGTCCTTTGTGTGGGATTTTCAATTCCTCTTGTTACAGATGCAACCGTCAATTCATCTGCTGTTTTGGATGCAGCCATCATCAGCGGAACATAGATGCACTCGATTGTCATAGCCGGATGTAATATAAAATTTTTGAGATTAGGTGATACATCCCGCATCCGCATAGCGTCTTTGATAAAATGCCAGTCCTCCCGAATTGTAGGTACATAGCGCAGCATGACCGCAATGGGAATTACAATCTTCTGTGAAATATGGCTTCGGTTCATGGCAGAGAGAAATTCCCCCACTTTTGTCGTTGAAATGATAATGCCGGACAAAATGCCACAAGGATAAACCTTATGAACCAGCCCCAGGAACGCAATCAACATTACCTGCACATTGCCGGACGGCATCTGCAACACCGCCTGTGTCAGCAGATAGAAGCCACCATAGACAATAACACCGATAATGGAGTAGCGCACTTTCCCACAAACAATCCCAAAGCAGGCTACCAGTGCAACAATAAGCATTTCATAAAGAAGGGATGGAGCCATCGTTGCCGACAGGACACATAAGAGCAACAGCAGTATTTTTGTGCGGGGGTCTATCCAAAGCCCCCTGCGTTTTTCTCCATTGCTCATGCGGTAATCCCCGCTTTTTCAAACTGCTTTTTGAGCAATTTCTTTCCTACCAGGCCGCTGATAATTCCCAGTACGATAGTTCCCAAAAGGATAACCGGCAACATTCCGGCAGGTGCAGAAGCAGTCATCATGTCAATGTATTCCTGCGAAGTTCCGTTGTTCAGCATTGTTTCAGCCCACGCAGCAGGATCGGCGAAATAAGCCAAAAATACACCGGCAGGCCCAAGGCAGAACAGAGAAAAAGAAGCAATATTCCACTTGATGTTTCGATAACCTTTAGCACCTGCGACGATTTCAGCTACGATGCCCATGACGACATATCCCAAATCCATTGCCCAGTGCATTCCGAGTACATACCAGATAATACCATTGATAATGCCCAAAACGACAATACCACCACGCTTTGGTACTTTTGCTACCATCAGAAGATACACAGGTCCGCAGAGCAGGGCAATCCCAAACGGCTGATAGAAAGTAAGCGCAGGGTTTGGAGCAAACGGAAGGGAGCCGATAAGCTCAAACACGAAAAATAGTGCAGTAAAAATACCAATAGTTACAAGGTCCTTGACCGTAAGACCTTTCTTGTTCAGATACGACGATTGTGCAGACATATCCAAATCCTCCTTTTCAGAGAAGCGTTGCCTTGACGCTCCCCATTTCTTATGTTATATTTAGGTTAGATGTCGCTAACCTCAAATCAAAGATACTCTATTCGCATCCTTCTTACAATAGCTTGGAAGGATGTTTGCGTTATCAAGATATAAGTTTACGCAATCGTGGCAAAGGAGCGAAATGCGTTATGAAAAATAAGATTGAAGATTTCTATGTAACACAATTCGCGGAGCGGGGTTTTACACCAGCTCCGAACAATCTGGACTATTGCGAAGTCGGAACCACCTGGCAGTTGAATGACAATATTGGGACAGGGACATTCTGGATTTATAACAGGCAGAACCTTTTCGACATCAAAATCCACGACTTCTATCTTAATGAGGACACTATCCTGGATTTTAACTGGCCAGAGTGTTTAAGCATCATGCAGTTTGACTCTATCTCTGGTGAGGAACTATCCCCTTATCGCCGGTTAGAAGCTGGGAGTGTGAAAAGTTTTATTGGCGGCTATTCCACATATAAAGTTCTCATACATAAAAAAATTCCAATCCGTACTGTTGGAATTGAAATAATGCCAGCTTATTATGAGGATTACTTAAAAGAGCAGTATCCTGATGAATATGCAAATCCTCTCAAAGCATTTGAAGCCGTTGGGCAGACAGCGGATTTTCCTGAAATGTCCCGCCTATTAAAACAAGTAGAGGCATACAGAGGCAGCGGTATTTCTGCGGGCTTGTTTTATGAAGGAAAAGTGGCCGAAGCTATCTCACTTATTGTAGAATGGAGCCGCTTACAGCAACAAAGAAAAGAAGTCCGAAAAAAACTATCCGTTCAGGATGTTCAGCAATTAGAAAACCTAACACTGTACCTCAACGATCACTGTATTCAGGATATTCCTTTAGAACAGATCGTGCGTATATCTTGCATGAGTGCCAGAAAACTTCAGACAGCTTTCAAAGAATATCACGGATGCACAATTACAGAATACATACAGCAGCGGCGAATGAGTCAGGCAGAAACCCTTTTAGCGAAAACAGATTTATCTATTGGTCAAGTCGCACAAAGCGTTGGATATACAAGCGCGAGTAGATTCGCGGAGTTATTTCGGAAGAGTACGGGCTTATTGCCATTGGAGTACAGAAAAACGGCACAGCGTAAGTAAACTGAGCGCCAGGGACTATTCTCTGGCGCTCATATTATTTCGCTGTTGCTTTTCGGATTCTCGGATCAATTCAACATTTGTCCTCAGTCTTGGTTGCACCTCATCTTTCAAATATGTAATAAAAAAGCGGGCGTCATCTGCGGATAAGCAAATGACGCCCATATATAATATCAAGCAAAGTCACCACCGGGTGCAAATATCCTCTTTCAAGGACGGGGCGAAGACAGGCTTTCCAGTCTACTCCAAAAGGAGTCTATCATCTGCGTGTCTTCTAAAACTCGCGTTGTTGTTGGTGTTTGCTTCGATATTCAGCATATTCATCCCATTAAGTCCGCCAGATTGATAACCATCCTATGCTTTTTCCGAGCGTACTCAGTGAACTGTGCTGCGCCTCCAAAGGAATGTTCTACATATGCAATCACATAGTCAGACTGCATAACCATCCATTGATTTCGCTTTGAAATGGCAAAACGCGGTGGCGTATACTCCAGTCCTTCGGGATAGATTGTTTCGATATCGCTTAATGGATTGTACTCTTGTTTCTTTTCCGGCAGGTATGCCAGCACAATCGAATATGAGATCTGCGGATTGTGCAATTTCACTTCTCGCAAAACCGCAGCAACCAAATGGTCAAATTGACCGTTATTTCCTACATAAAAAATATTGACACCATATTCCGCTATCAAATTATCTATCTGGCGCGTAAGGAGATCCTTGATGTCCTTGTTTAGAATCCGATGTCCGAAGAAAGTGCAGCTTGACATTCTCTATCTATGTTTTGTCACAGTGCCGAAAGGAGGTTCTCCGGCCGGATTTTCTAATATACCCCTTTTGTTTCATTCCAACACGCCCATCTTGATAACTATTGGTATCAACATTTTGCCCCAGTATACCATAAAATATAAAAAGTTGCAACCAATAGTACTCAAAAATACAGATTTTTTACGGGGACAAGGAAATGGAACAAAAGCTGCGCCGAGATCTTAATATGGGAATGAACCTGAGGCGATTGCGAATAGAGCATGGATATTCGCAAGAATCCCTTTGCATAGAGCTGCAGCGGCGCGGCATAGATATCGGAAGAAGTGCTTATCAGAAATACGAAGAGGGGCGTCTCAATGTTAAAATCAGCGTGCTGATTGCATTAAAAAGCCTCTACGAATGTTCCTATGATGACTTCTTCTCAGGTCTTGCACCTGAAGAATAACAAAGCCAGTAACCGCAGGCGGTGTTCGCCTCATGTTGCTGGCTTTTTAATTTGACCGCTTTGCTTGATAGATAGTCTCAAATGCTCTGTCCATTAAGTCATCGATAATAATGCGTTCGTAGCTCCTTTGTTCCTCCCAGTTTGAACGGACATTTGCCGTAACTTTATACGGTTTTACTTTGGTCAGCTCGTTCAGTCCCATATAAATCAGCTTCAGTTCGCCTCTCGTAAGGGGAAAGTCAACGGGCTGGTTATTGTGTTCTACCATTCGGTTATAAGCCTCATATTCCCTGATCCTGCGCAGTGCGTTCTGATAATGCTGGCGTGCAGCATTTGGGGAGATTCCAAGTGTATTTCCAATCTGTGCAAAAGTCATTTTCTGTTCTCTAAGTTTATATACTTCCTTCTGTCTTTCTGTAAAAAAACGGAAAAAATCTTCCATTGCGGCGCTCCTTTTCGCCCAAATTGAGCCTTATTGGTATCAGTATTTTCCCGCATTATAGCATAAAATACTATTGTGTTGCAACCAATAATGGTCAATTTTTTCCGAAGAGAGGTGATGGCATTGGAACAGAAATTAAGGCGTGACCGCAATATGGGCGCAAACTTGAGGAAAATGCGTGAAGAACACGGACTCTCCCAAGAGAAGCTTTGCGCAGAGCTGCAGCGCCGTCATTGTGATATCGGAAGAAGTGCTTACCAAAAATATGAGGACGGCAGACTTAATATCCGGATCAGCGTGCTGCTCGAACTGAAAAAACTATATAACTGCACTTATGACGATTTCTTTGAAGGGTTGGATAACCAGCCAGGTGACACAGAATAATTCCGATGGTCCAAAAGTAAGGGCTGTCGGGATTTTTTATTTTGCGGGATAGATCATTTTTGCGACAATCTGTTCTCTATTGACAAACGGGTCATCCCAATACCGTGAATCAATTGAGTCCTGTGTATTGTCGCCGAGAAGATAGTAACAGTCTTCCGGCACAATAAGCACATCCGTATCTCTGATCGGGATCTCAAGCGTTGTCATATAGGTAATCGCCGATAAATCAACGCTCTCGCCGGGCAGTGCCGCTACGCGCTTTACCAAAAGCCGGCCACCGTGCTCAAATATTACGATATCTCCTTTTTTAATCTCTGAAAATATGCGCACACCAAGTATGAAGCTATCTCGCTCCAGTGTCGGCTCCATTGAAGCCGAAGGAACATACCCAAAGAGAAAAACAAACCGCATCAACAAAAAGATAATGAGCGTGACAATCAAAGGAATAAGCCATACCTTCAGGTGCCGCCATACTGCTTTCATCATAAAACACCTCCACAAAAAGAAAAAGGGGATACGAAAACGCTATGGTCTTCGTATCCCGTCTGTTAAATTTCCGTAAGCGCCAAAATCTCCGGCTGTGCCTGTAAAAATCGCTTGGCGCGTGTCATCCACATCCGTACCTTACCATCAGACGCATCCATCTTTTCTCCTATTTCCCGGCTGCTGTATCCGTTCGATGCGTAGCGCAGCGCCTTGATACCATTTTGCACAGCCGGCGTTGCGCGTTTGGTGACAATATCAAGTGCCGCCGAAAGCTCTCCAAGTGTGTTCTCTTCCCAATACTCCACTTTCACCGTACTCATATTGTCAGACAGCATTTCTTTACTGTATTGATGATTGATTTTAATCAGCGCATCACAGATCTCATTCCAGATCAGCCTGTACGCATATGTAGAAAAACAGCCGCCTTTGTCCGTATAAGCTGCCTTGCACAGTCCAATATATCCGATCTGTGTCAGGTCCTCATAAGAATAGATCCCGCTTTGATTGAATCCGTGAACCTTATCCTCTATGACTTTTCCGACCAGTTTCATATTCTCCTCTACTTTTTTCTGCTGGGCCGGGCTGAGTTTCACGATGCTGCACCTCCTTCTATCAATTTCAACTCCGGCTGCTGCAATGCCGGGCGCTGCTTTTTCTTATTCCTGCTTTCCAAAAGCTTACGGCTCTCCCGAATGACTTCTTTGCAGTAGTACTCTCCGAGATAACCAATGTGTGCCTCTGACAGCGGCGCCGCCAGAATGTCAGCCAGCCACTGATAAGCATCTTGCTTACTCATCATGCCGCTCTTATAGAGCTGATCAAAATAGTAATGAGCGGTTCTTCGCAAAGAACGCAGCTCGTGATTCGCAAGGCTGCCCACGGGAATGTTAGTACCGGTATGGACGCGGACATAGGAGTCACAGGCCGGATAATTTTTGCATACATAAAGCATTGTGTTTTTACTGTTATCACGATAAATGCCGTCTGCGCTGCGCAGAACAGCAGGACTACCGCAGTAAGGACAGCGGACAGACGATTGATTAAATCCCTTTCTTCGTTTCTTATTCATAAATTCTGACCTCCAATATATAAAACAAAAGAGCCGGAAAGCTGCAAACAAATACAGAGCTAAAGATATGGATGTGATGTCCAAATCTTCAGCTCTGCAATATAAAAGCAGCCTTCCGGCTCAACATATTCAAATTGGCTTGCATCATTGTGGTTTGCTCAATGCGCATCCCGTAACGGTTCCATACCTCTCATGGATATGTCTGACGCTGTTAGCTACTCAGCGTACCGAAAGCCTGGACGCAAGCCCCTGCCACGGTTATATAGTAGCACATAGAGCATCTCTTGTCAAGTCAATTTGAAAATTTACGGTTGATTTTTGATTAAAAGTTTTCAAATTGGCAGTTCTTGTCTATATAAAGCCAGTCTGGAGGATCAATCTTCCTCCTCATCGTCATCCTGATACTGCGGATTTAACTGCTTGCGTCGTTTGACAATATATAGTCCGACTAAGGCACCGATAGCAATTGCCATACCGCCGCCAAATAGAATCAGGTGCATGACCGGAATGCCGGCAACGGTGTTTTCTGCCGATGTATTTTCGGTTTTTTCAACGCTGCTTTCGGAAGACTCTTCTGTTGTGGCAGGGGCTTGCTCCGGATCCGGAACTGCAACGCTGGAATTCATACAGGTCAGGATATAGCTTTTGCTGCCGCCGATCTCAAGACGGAGTACGCCGTCGTCTCCTACGACAACATCACCGGGATACATTCCGGCATCTGTTTTCAGTTCAAACTCCACACCGGCCCATTCTGCACCGAGCTGGATTTCCAGCGATGCAGGTTCTGCGACCTGCAATTCCGTACCGTCCGTTCCGCCGGTTGCAAATACTGTCTGCGGCATCATCAAAGCCAGTATGGTAACGACCATAAACAAAAGGCTCTGCCAGGATCTTTTCTTTACTTTCATTGTGTACCTCCCGAATTAGTAGTTAGAAAAAGGCGCATCTCCCGGAGAGAACAAATTCTCCGGGAGACAGCCTCAAAAGGAGAAGACTTATTTACTTGCTTTCTTGCGTCGCTTTCTGATGGTAAGCACTGCTGTCGTCAACAGGCCAATGCTGCCGACACCGAAAAGTGCGATCCAAGCCGCCAAGTTGGTTTCATCGCCGGTCTTCGGGACATCTACAGTAATTTTCTCGTTGTGTACCTTGACTGTCAGCATCTCATCCGCAACGATTTCAACCGTAACAGGATCCGCGATTTCATAGTTCTCGCTGACCCCATTTTTCAGCTCGGTTACGACATATTTGCCGACGCGGAGATCTTCGATCAGGATTTCTCCCGATGCGTCCGTTGTAAAGGTGCGTTCATAGCCGTTAGGTCCCTCCACCTTAAACTCAAAGCCTTCTTTTACGCCGTCGGAACTGGTCTTAATGATTTTCAGAGAACCCTTCTGCGCCTGATTGATGAAGCCTTTGCCAGCCTCGTTTTCGATCTCGTATGTCTTGCCATCGGTATCGATCATCACATAGTAAGCATTCTCGTCCAGGATGAACCCTTCCGGAGCAGTTTTCTCTTTTACCAGCACGCCGCCGTAGAGAACATCCTTCATCTCGTATACACCTGGCAGAGTTTCCTCCATCATACCGAGCAGTTCGTCCTCATCATCCAGCTGCTGATTATCGTTGGTATCACGGTAAACCTCAAATTCGGCTCCGCTCAGCTTATTTTCAGGGAAATCTGCATCATATTTGGTCAGACTCAGATTGCCTCGGATGAATTCGTTGGTGATCTGAATCTCAATCACCTGACCATCTTCTGTAACTGTTACAGGGAAGGACTCTTCGCAGAGCACGAACCCTGTCGGCTGTGCGATCTCACGCACGATGAAGTCATTACAAGGTACAGAGCTGAACGAAAAACTGCCGTCCTCCAGGGATTCTGTGGTCATCAGCGCATTTTCAGCCGTGAATTCCTCACAGTCCGGACGGAACAAACCAATGACTGCACCTGCAAGGCCGTTTCCGTCTTCATCTACCTTCAGGCCCTTGATTTCGCCGCGCTTTAAGATGTTTTCCACTGCCTGGCCATCATTTGCCTGAATCTCAATAATGGCAATATCCTGCCCGCCATATGAGAAGGAGAACGGGTACTTCGTTTCGCTGTCCAGAATATAATTACCGTCAACGCTCAGCTCTTTCAGGTAGAAATTGCCAAACGGGAGATCGGTCTTGCAGACGGCAAGCCCATCTTCGGATACGGATACGATTTCCATCAGACCATCAGCCGGAATGACGGCTCCGTCCGCTGCAACGATGTCTTCTGCTGCGTACAGTCCGAATGTGACAGAACTGATTTCACCGTTCATGCCGAGACCAAACAGTTCGTCTTGCTCCAAAATCTTTTGGATGGAGACCAGAGCTTTCTGGCGCTCGTTGTAGAAGTCTGTACCGGTCTCTGTCACACTGACTTCCTGACCTGCGTACACAAGCTCTATTTCGTGAACATTTTCTTCGCTTAATACCATTCCGAACGGTGCCTGGGTTTCCGTTACAAGGAATTTTCCTAAATATAGCTCCTTGCTGACCGCGCTTCCCGTCTCGTCCGTTTCAATGGTATCGACCACTTCACCTGCAGAGTATCTGAGTGTGCCGTCAAGGGTGTAAACATCCTCTTTGGCCGTGATCGTGTAGACAGCGCCAGGCAAGCCCTGCACGGTATATACCGGCTGATAGATTCCGTCAGACTCGGTCACGCCGGAGAATACTTCACCGGTTTTGCTTACTTTAATAATGCCTTTTTGCGCCATATTGGGTTTCTCGACCTGAATAATGGTAAAACCGTTTTCTTCAGATGAGTTCTCTTCGGTCACATCAAAATAGACGGGCTCCTCATTCAAAACATACCCGTAGGGAGCCTCCACCTCAACTAATGAATACCCCGTGCCGTATTCCAGCTTTTCAGGCGTGATCAGCATACCATCCGCTGTCGTGTAGAAGGTGTCGATGACCGTTACCTCAGGGTAAGTAAAGGTTTGGGTGATCTGCGTACCGTCCGGGCGGAATAACTGGAATCCTGCTCCTGCGTAAGGGATCGTGTTACCTGTCTCAGCGTCAATTTTGACGATTTTGATATAGGAAGCAAAATTACGGTTGTTTAAGATATAATGGTAGGTCTGGCTGTCCTGCGAAATGAAAACATCAAAGTCATCGATCAGTTCTCTGCCTTCCCAGCCCTTGGTCTGATGCACTGTGTAGATGCCGTAAGGCATTTTCTTGCTTTGAGCAAATCCATTTTCATCACAGGTGATGGTGTCGCGCTCAGTCTCGACCGCTGCATCAAAAGAGCCGGCAGATTTCAAATAGATTTGGAATTCTGCGCCGGTCTCAGGCGTCTCTATGCCCGTCTCACCGTCATCGGTATGTTTTATCAGTGCAATATCGCCCTTCTTGATCGTCTCCAGAGCATCGACCGCCGTGTCGTTCAGCTCGATCTCATAATCCTTCGGGTCAGCGCCTACCGGATAGATGGTCGGATCCAGCAAGTAGCCTTCACTCGGGTTGATCTCTCTTACGCTCCAATCCGTGTCACAAACATAGTACTTGGTGACAAAGGAGCCATTGGCATCCGTAGTGTAACTGTCTACCAGGGTATCACCTTTATAGATTCCATAAGTAGCGCCTGCCAAGCTGGCATCGCCTTGTGCTTCACCGGTCTCGCTATCGCTCTTTGTCACCGTTACCCGGAATTTCTTCAGGATGTTATGCACGGACTGATTGGTCACTTCGTTCCAGTGGATCGTTACATTCTCAGACTCAGGCACCACATACCGTACCGGAGTATCCACCTCTTCCAGTATGAATGGCGTGCTGCCGGAAATCAAAACATCTTCAAATACTGCTACGCCGGAACTGTCTGTAACTGCATACTCATCTACAGGAAGCCCAGATAAAGAGGTGCCGTATAAGTGGAATGTCATACCTTCGGTCAGACCGTCTTCAGAGGTCTTTGTGACTTTCAGGTCCCCGCGCTTTAACACATTGTTGAAGGTTACGGTTGCGGTCTGTCCGCTGACGATTGTCACGCGCTGCACAGCCTGCGGTTCATATTTATCAATGGACTGTTCTGTCACGGTATAGACACCGGGGTTCATATCTGTAATATCGATAACACCGTTTGCATCCGTTTTCTTGATCTCATTGTAGCCTTCGCCTGAGATTGTGAAACTGATGCCGTCAACTTTACCGTCTTCCGAGGTTTTGACCAGGTGCATATTACCGGTCATTACTTCCAGTTTCAGATAACCGGATACCGGATCAGATACAGTGGTTCCATAGGTCGTAAAGTCCTGATTTCCGCCGCCGATTACACCGTCACTCCAAACAACAACGCCTTTGCGTTCACCGCCGACTTTGTCTGCCTGAACAGTAATGGCGCCCTTTGGAACCGTTGTGCAGCGAATGGTCAGTTCATTGCCGTTTACTTCAAACTGCATTCCGCTTACATTGCTGGAAAACTCATAATTTCCAAGTACGCCGTTTTCATCTTTCAGCGTAGTGGAGTAATCTGTACCGTTCCATTTCAGCTCGAAAGTATCCGCATCACCGGAGCTTCTGGTGAAGAAACTCGGCATCTGGGTATGCTTTTTGACTTTTTGTTCCATATCTCTGTAATGAGCAAAAATCTCATCGTACAGAGGGTGAGACGGCAAGATATAGTCCTTAACATTGTCTTTGCCCTGAGCCGTTGCATCTACCTTGTTGAACTGACTGTCACGCTCGCCAACTACAGTCTCCCAGATCAACAGCTGCGTTGCAATATAATGTGAAATCTGATCTGCGTGGGTAGGGTTGGATGAATCCCAGTTGAGATTACCGTTTCCTTCCCAGCCATATTGCAGAACACGGCCAATATAGGCTTTGATGATGTTCGGCGAAATCGTTGGATTCAAATCAGACGGATAGTTATTCCAGAAGGTTTCGTCAAACCCGTCAAATTTGTCGCCGGTTGTTACAGGTACACCGGGCTCGATGCAGTATACAGCTCTGCCGGTGTAGGAATTCTGACAGTACACGAATTTTGGGCCATCGCTTTCACCGGTACGCCATCCGCCAATCAGGTGCAAGTCCGGATGTCCCCAATCCGCTGTATTAGAACTGTCCGATGCGCGGGGCATCGCCAGGAGATAAATTTCCATTTCCTGCGTTGCCGCGAAAACATTGGTCGTAAGACCAGAAAATACGCCAAGGCTCATAATGAATGCCATCAGCAGCGATAAAAATCGTTTACCTTTTTTCATTGTGAGGTTCCTCCTTAAATTTAGGCATAAGAAAAGACCCATCTTTCGATGAGCCTTCGCTTTGCCGTGTTCACTTTACGCATATCCGATATAGATATGATAGTCATTGTTCCCAAGGTTTTCCGTCCACACCCAGAAAGAAGTAAAGCCGCTGTCTTTGTACCAATTCAGCGTGTCCTGTAAATCTCTTTGAATGTAGAGGCTGTCTGCGTTTGCATAGATCGGATTATCCCAGCACGCAGTTGCTGAAGAATCCAGTTTAAGCCCTATGGACTGCCCATAGGATTTTGCCATCTCGACATAGCCTTCCACATCAAATGCGGGAACTGGCGGCTCGGTCGGCTTAGGATCCGGGGCAGGTTCCGGTGTCGGTTCCGGAGTAGGCTCGGGAATGGGTTCGGGATCATGGGCAGGCGTTGGTTCCGGATTTGGTTTTGGTTCCGGATTTTTTTCTTCCGCCGGTAGCTGATCTGCTGCTGTCTTCTCAGAATCAGTCTGAGCAACGGGCTCTTTATCATCTTTCTCCTCATCAATTGCCTGTGAGGCAGAGTCAGTCTGAGAGGAAGAGCTTTCGGGAACAGGCAAGCCTCCTTCCGGTTGACTCATTTCCGATGACTCCTCTGAAGTAACAGTGCTTGTTTGATTTTTTTCTGAAGAGGAAGCAGTATCTGCAGAACAGGCGCTCAGTATGGTGAGCATCAGGCCGCACAATGCTATAGCAAGTAGTCGCTTTTTCATTATGGTCATCTCCTTTTGAGTTTTACTTCATTACACGAAGATTGACCATAAAGCGCAACATTAACCCGCCAGCTTTTGATATGCCCGATCCGCCTCATCTACAATGCGGTCCAAAATCTCAAAATACCGTTCCGGCGTCAGATCGGTATCGAGCCACTGTGTAGCTCTGTACGAATAACAGCCGACGGCATCATTGATTGCGTGGCTTCCAAGGACGCTCCTTAAATTCAGCTCATTGACCAGCTTTTTCTTTCTGGCCGAACCGACAGACTGAATCGAGCGTGCTAAACAGATGACCATCAGAGGATGAAGCACGGAAAATGAAATCTGGAGATAATAGCCCTTGTATCCGAGCATTAGTGAAGTCTCATCCTGATCGTCTACGGGCATCTGTTCCAGTATCATACAGCGTGTGTGCTCCACAATTTCCTTGCGGCGGACCTGCTCTGCTTTGGACAGATTGCAATTTACCATTTCAATATCACCTCCTATATCAAATTTGATGGGTTGCGAATATATTTCTACAGGCTGCGCCTGTAAAAGACTTATCTCGGCGTTGCGATATGGGTGATAGCGCCCCAGATGCGGTTGTTTTCCTTATTGATCCCAAGCACTCTCACAGTTACGCGGGCGCCTCTGGGAGGACGGCCTCGTTTCGGATAGCTGCAAAGACAATCGATGCCGCCGTCCAGAGATACGAACACACCGGTTGTATCGACCATACTGACCGTTCCCACATAGCGGTTGCCGACGGAATACTTTTTGAGCGCCTTTTCATACGGATTTTCACCCGCCTGTTTGACAGAGGCTGTCACCTTTACCTGATTTCGGTCGCTGCGCTCTACCGTAAGGACTTTAACGAGAACCCGCTGCCCGGGCTGGAACTGTGCGCTGGCGTCCAAAAGCCTTTGGTAACTCAGTTCCCTGAGTGGAATATAAATCTCAAGGCCGAAAAGGTCCACAAAGATGCCTGCCCGGATTACCGATACGATTCTCGCTTCCGCACAGACATCGTTATAGATCAGGTTATTACCATCCCGGTCTGTGCCAAAGTAATACTCTTTGCGCTTGGCCGCCATTGCCTCAAGGCGGCTGGCCACTGCAATACCGGCTTTGGGATCAATGCCTTTCACGATATAATCGACTTCGGCACCGAGTCTCTTTGTAAGCATATAGTGCATGATGTCAGATTCGGAACGACCTCTGAAATCCTCAGGCGGTTCAACTGCTTCTTCTGCCGGAATAATGACCTTGAAGTCACCATGATAAATGACTGCCAGAGAACGGTTTGGGTTATCTTCGGGGCGCTCAACACCTTGGATTGTACCTGTCAGAATTCTTTTCGTTTTCATCGACTCGATCAAATCCAGCAGATCGTTCTTGGCTTTGTCAGCATCTGTCTCGACCGCAAGACGCTCATCAATCGAAAGAACATTCATTGTCGGTCTGGTATATGAGCGTTTTCTCTTTGGAATGCTTTCACCTTCGGACCCGGGGCTTTCGTTTTCAGACTCTGTGTCAGACTCAGATTTTTCTGTAGCTTTTTTAGCTTTTCTGGCGCGCGTGGCACCAGGTTTTTCATTTTCAGAATCAGTCTGAGGAGAGGCATCTTCTGGCGTTACCATTTCTTCTGCCTGAGGCGCCATTTCCTCAGGAGCAACATCTTGTTTCTTGGCTGGCATAATCAAATCCTCCTTAAATTAAAATTCACTCGGCGGTTTCGCCGAGCTGTATAAGCTTTTTCTGCGAGCCGGCTTTTTCACAGGCTCAGGATCAGAGGGGAGCGGTTCAGTCTGTACAGGCTGATGAAAAGCATCTGCCGGACAATAGTCCATAATGGACGAACGGATAATCTGCGACGACATCGGGTGTTTCGTGTAATCGAGTTTCTTGAGTTTGAGTACATTATGACCTCGAATAATACAAAGCAGTTCCTCGTTCGGAAGCCTAAGGACCTCATCTGGAGTAAGCAGCCGGCGTCTTCCTTGCCCCTCAGTATGACGGTATTGGGGGATCACCTGCGCTACTGCGATGGTTCTCCGCACCGTCATCGTGGAATTGACCTCAATACTCATATCACCGCTGCGGGCTGAAAAGTATTCTGAACTGACATCGTCTGTGCATCCAAGCATCAGCTGGATGTCACAGTTTCCTACAATTTCGGACCACAAATTTTGCGGATACCGGTTTTGAAGCTGCCCAAGGCTCTGAACTGCGAGCATCACACGAATGTTTCTGGCACGAATTGTAGAAAGCGCTCTGCAAAAGTCTGAACCGTCTGCAGCGCCGCCGATGCGTCCGATATTATTGAACTCATCCAGGATCAAATTCACGGGCACATCACAGCTGCCGCTCTTTGTGGAGTCCGCATAGCGAGTCAGTTTGATAAACATACAAGAAAAAAAGAGCGATGACAGGAATGCCATTGTGGCGTCCTGATCGCTCAGAATAATATAATAAGCGCATTTTTTCTTGGCAGGTGCTGTCAGGTCTATGTCAGACCGGCTGGTAATATTCTGAACCGCTTTGTCCTGCATCACCTGAAGTCTTGTACCAAGTCCCAGTATAATGCCGGAGCGAACCGTGTCACTTGCCTGCGCGAATAAATTATACGGTGCCCTCGCCGGATGGTCTAACGGCAGTTTCTCAAACAATGCTGAAAGCTGTTTTTCCGAGTTTTGCGTCAGCATCTGATAGACTGCGGGGAGATGCTTCATATCGTTGCTTCGGGTGCGATCTTGGTCTACATAGAGAATCAGCGCTCGCAAGAGATTGGCCTCACCGTTGTCCCAGAAATGATCGCCTTTGCCCGAACTTGTATTTCCGATGATGACATTGGTCAGTACCTGCGCCATCAGGGTATCCCCATTTAAGTCTGACATACAGTTCCAGCTGTCACCGTGCTCCGGGTTAATAAGATTGAAGACTTTCACCTCATACCCATTTTTTCGGTACAGCTCAGCTGTATCCGCGTAGAGATCCGCTTTGCTGTCTGTGATTATGACAGACTCATCTCGCTTGATAGCCTGAAACAGGGCATTTCTGATAATGGCCCGGGATTTCATTGTGCCGGATGCACCGAAGATCGCAATGTGCCGGTTGAGTTTGGTATCTTTCGGCATACAGACGGTATTGCCTTTATACTCGCCGAGGATTACGCCCTCCGCTTTTGACGGAGTTGTGATTTCAAGAACATCTTTCATTTCTTTTTCATCCATCCACGATGCCGTGCCGTATGTACCGCTTTTGACCACTTTGAATCCACGCTCATCGTAGTCTTTACTGCCAAACCGGTCGTTCAGCTTTACATATGCGAATATGATTGCACTGACAACTATCATACCGAGCAACCCTTTCAGGCCATTCCAGGTAAATGCCTGCGGGAAGCAGATCATCGGGCTGAACTCAACGGGCGGCATTTGGGTTTGTCCGGTAAGCCCGCCGCCGTCCATCCAAATGGAATAATTATTTAATACCTGTGCAAGAAGACCAGCGAGATAAAGCGCTGCCACCAAACCCAGTATGGCAGCAACGACGATGGCTCCCTTGCGTTTTTTATCATCCAAATCCTTTCCTCCTTATCGGCCCATTGCGTCTTCCACCGAATCTATATCAATGGTTTTGATATCAATCTGTGGGCCGAGATATTTTCGGAGAAGAGTAAATTGCTCAGGGAAGCAGATTATCTCAAAAGGGTGCGTCCCAGTCTGGAGTGCTTCCCGCAACCGGATGAGCCGTGCAATGTCATTATCCAAAAACGAATACACATATTTTCCATCTACAAACGCATCGTATTCCATGACACCCTGATTCTTGGATAGATCATCTTCGTCGAATAAAAGTTCATTCAGCTGCGCTTTCCAGTTGGGTATGGCAAACAGCCTCAAAAGCCGAATGCCAAAGGAATTCATGGGCACGAAATAAATGAATTGATAGATGTTGTCAAACCGAAACTCAAGACGCCGGTTCTTTTCTGTCTCCAAAAGGGTCTTCAACGCAATCTCCTCAGATTCGCCGAAAAGAATGGCTGATTGGATCTTATGAATGCCGGCGTTTAGTCTTGCAATTTCGATCAAGCTGTGCAGCGTCTTGAACTCACCCATACCGTTCCACTTCATCAGGGCGCTGCGGGTGTTATAAACCGCATATGCTTCGCCGTAAGAGAACAGAACGCCTGTGACTCTCGTGAACATCGTCTTATTCATCTCAGACTCACCCAGTTTCTTGAGATCTTTCGCCAGGTAATACGCGGGATACTCCGGTACTGTCAGACTGATTTCAGAGTTTTGGAAAGGCGGCAAATCATAGGCCCGGGCTTGAATATTTGCCATATAAAACATCGCTGCCGCTTCCGCAACTCTGTGATTGCGCTCCCGATGGGCTGAGTCTCCGGGGAATCTATGATTCCAGAAAGAGCCCAAATAATACTCTCTCGCATTCGGATGAATCCAGTCCAGTATGGGGATTGCCGCTTTAGTAAGTCTCAGCGTCTTATATGATTTCTCACCGGTAATCTTTAATAACTTACAGGTGAGTCTCGGTTGCGCATCATCGGGGAGGCGGTATTCCTGCAGCAAAGTCATTCTATGAACCAACGCCTTGATCACACGCTCATTGCCCAAAAGATACAAAGAGCGAACAGGAAATTCGCCAACGAATGAGAGCAAAGTGATGATGTCGTGCGCATGACTGCCTGGACGAACGGTAATCATAATAACCTCCCAAGCACAGAAGCATTTGCGACATAGTGACTGCTCTCTTTGTCGGATTTCCCATCACACCGATGCCGCCAAAATGCCGATACATTAAGGATTTTTCGCTTTTTTATATGTGTGTAGTTTTTCCGGGGCGGCATCCGGCGATTTTTACATATGTTTTCAGGGCGGTTTTTGGTATTCATCGCTCAAAAATACTCCTTTCTGCGGGAAGGTTTTCTCCAGTACCAACCAGTTCGGAAACTCTTTCTTCGGAACAACATAGACCTCAGTTCGTTCTTCTTCACCGGCAGCGCTACAATAATAATGGCAGCACTTTAATGGCGCATCGTCCTGCATTACATAAAGTGCTACCACATCGGCAACCATATTGACTTCGATATTATCGTGATCCCTGTACTGTCGCTCAGGGCGGTTTTTATTGTAAATGTGTCTGAAAATCAGAACACAGTCACTATATTTGACCGGCGGGACATAAGAGAAAAAGTGCTTCATCACCGGATACAGGTAAGAGCGGATATACGATGCCGAGCCTTCCGTTTTCTTCGGCAAAAGAGCTGGGATTCTGATAGAAAACCAGCCTTCTATGGTAAATCCGATATCAATGGGAATACTATCAGCTATCTGCAGCTCCACATCTTCCTTTGCTGTAGGACAGCCTGTATAAGCCGGCAGCGCTCTTGTCACCAAAGTCAGTTTTTCTGATGTGTTTGCGGCTTTCAAGGCCAGCTCATAGGCAATCTTGATTTCACCGTTTTCTGCCAACTTTTTGGTCTGCGAAATCTCATTTTCTAAACGAATTGACAGAACGCTTGCTCTTCTTAACGATTTTTCAAACGGCGTTTCATTTACTCTCACTGTTTATCGCCTCCTCGGAATAAAATGTGATGTGTGGTTCCTCCCGGCCTTCAAAGTCTACTGTCGCATACAGGCAGGGGACTTTGGGAACATATAGGGACTGTGCCATTGAAATATGCGGCACAACAATAATGTACTTCAGATCGTCTTCCTGTGGCTGAAGGAGCCTCATTAAATGCTGTTCGCCGTCATAGAGAACAACAATCTCATATCCGACATTCTCTTTCAAAAAGAAAATCTGCGCCGGATAAACCGCCGGATAATGGGCAAGCGGCTCTACCTGGTCAATGAACTGTAATAATACCCAAACCGCAATGATCAATCTCTGATCAGGCTTGCACATCTCGTCCAGCGCCAAGTAATAGCCGCCTACATCCGTAATCCGCATATTCCGTTTGAGATTACGAATAATCTTTTCCGCCGTAGAGACGGGTTTATCTTTTAAGAGACGAATGACCTGTGTTTTGGTCAATGTCCCGTATTGGGATAACCATTTGATAATGTACTGTTCGTCCTGTAGCAGCATTTTCTGCTCACCTCCTTGTGCGTATTTTTATCAGAATACGCATTTTAAGCACTATGCGCCTGTTTTTGCTTTCTTTTTAGGATTGCCTCCAGTTCGGCACGGTCAGTGGTAATCATCTCTTGTTCAACCTTAGATGCCTTGACAGCAATCGGAATTTTGCTGTTATTGCTGTAAACAAGAGCCTCGCCACGCTCAAACTGAGTAATGGAACGGATTTCCGTGCGGGTAAGTTTCAGCGTCTCCCGCACATATTCCGCCTCATCCGGCTCAAGGTTTAAGATGATCTTATTTTTGCTATTATTTATGATTGCTCTGCCGTATTTGCCATCGTCCAGGCCAAAGAAGTCGGAGAGATCCTGTGTCGCTGCCAGCGCAGCACCGCCGAAACCTCTGATCGTCTTGAAGATTGTTAGGCAAAACTCGGCAGCCTGCTTATTGGACGAAGCACCGATAAGCTGCCATATCTCATCAATCATAATGGCTTTCTTCTTAGTCCTGTCTGCCTTCACATTGTCCCAGACATAATCGAGTGCAATCATCATCCCGACCGGAAGGAGTTTACCCTTGAGTTCAGAAAGGTCAAGTACGATATATTTATTCGAGAGGTCTACATTGGTCTGGCGGTTAAAGCTCTGAGCCGACCCAGTCACAAAGCGGCTCACGATAGCCGCAATGCGGCTTGTCATCGGATTTTCAAGCAAATGTTTCTGCAGGTCTCCGAGAATCGGCATCTTTTTCATCTTAGGCGGTGATATGGACATATCTTCATAAAGAGAATTGTTATCGTGATTGATCCCAAAATCGCTATAGGTCTTTATCAACGCTTCATCCAACATCTGTTCTTCCTCGTTTGTCATATCAGGAATGAGCAGCGAGAAGAAAATCATCAGCTGCTGGATTTTTTTTGCGAGCATCGAGTCCATATCGTTGTAGTCCACATCGTCAATCAGCTCCATCTCCGGGGAAATGGTGTGCCGGATCTCCATCACATTGATGCAGTGGGGAGAACCCGGAGCAATTTTGACAAACTGACCGCCGATCTTATCACAGGCTCTTTTAAACTCATGCCCTTTGATGGGCGCCACGATATAGCACTGAATTCCGCGCATTCGCATACGCAAAGCAAGGAGCTGCAGCAGGAAGGTTTTGCCCGCTCCGCTGGTTCCGCACATCGTCAGGTTCGCATTTTTGTTCTTCTTGGTATTGAAGAGATCGACAATGCAAAGCGAGTTATTGTGGCGATTGATACCAAGCAGCACACCGGAATCATCAGACATCTCGTAACTTGTAAACATATAGGTGGCTGCCGCACCACTTGTCAGGACATTGCGCTTCGTTTTTTTCTCCAACCTCGGATCAATCTGCAAAAAGGGCATAACCGAACGAAGAGCAGCCTCTTGCTGAAATCTGCAGTCGCTGGTATAGATATCCATCGACTTGAGCATATCCACCATCTGCCGCTTGCGCCAAATCAGTTCCTCATAACTTTTTGCAGAAACCGTGATAAACACAGACAGATAAAACAGGTCCTCGTTGTTGTTTGCGATACCGTTTTTGATATAATAACCAGCAGAAATCGAATTGGTCAGTTCCTCATAATCGGTGCTGGTATCCTGCAGGCTCTTGAGCTTAGTGCGGTTCAGTCGAATTCTCTGTGCAACCTTATCAATTGTTCTGCTGCGATTTTCTCTATGTAAATGAATGTCCACATCAATTCCTTCACCGGCATTGATGATTGCAGACATCCAGCCTCCGCGAACCGCATTTGGGTAACCGTCCTTCTTGATATACAGGAAAGAATAATACAGCCCATCCATTACAATGTAGTTGTAGTGACTCAGGTCGATGCCTCTCGGCACGATAAAGTGCGAAAACTTGATATTGGGCACCGGATCAATACCGATAACCTTATTTTTCGCTGCCATCGTATCTACCACCACGCGGTTGACACGACTGCTAAATGGTTCATCCATACAGGAACGCCGGTTAAAGTACATATACAAAATTTCAGCTGTAGCCTCATCCGGATCCTTGGGTTGAAGAACCGTATTGCCACACTGCATAAAATATGCGCGGGCGTTTTGTTCGGCGGTCTGCATCATTGCATAAATCTTGCCATAATCATCGCTCTCATTGCGACCGACCGCCTCGTACTGGAAAACTAAAAAGAAGCGCCGTGTGAGCGCTTCTCGATTTCCGATATCTTTAATCAGCCGGATATAATCCTCGCTGAGTTCTCTGCACTTTTCATTATCCTCTTCCGCCAGCTCTTTCCGCACCATTGCAATATGCTTATCGGAATCCGCCTTCCTCGTAATTGACTTGAACTGGAGACGCATCGGCGAAATCTTCAGCCAAGATGCAAACGAAGAAATAATGTTCATCTGTTCCTCATCGGAGCGTAACAGAAAATTGATTGGTTCTATCTCTAAAATTTTGATGTATCGTCCATCAACGGTTTCAATGATACCGTTGCTCAAATTCTTAATTGGCAGGAAGTCCTGCACAAACTCAAGTTTTTCGACCTTTTGCTTTTTTGAGACACGCCTGGTCATATTTATATCCCACCCTTCTCATATGGAGTTTTCGTCTTTTAAACCAAAATCGAACTATGTGACCCACAAACTGAAACAATGAGTCACCATCAATACCCATCACACTGAGCACTGCAAGAGGCATCAGCGTCACGACCATCACGACAATACGGATCATGCCCGGCATTGGTATCCACATCAGTTCCGGATAACCCACCAGGATCAAAAGAATTGCCGTCTCTACCGCATTGCGAGGTTCAATCATTCCGCCAAGAAGCTTGCCGGAATCCGTATAATTTGCCGGAATCGCATAGATATTCTTAACTTCTTTTTCTTCCATACTGCCTTACCTTTCTACCGCATAAAGTCAAGCTTAATGCGGTTGATCTGCTTTCCAAATTCTATTCGCGTCTGAAAAGATACACAGACGCACATATAAATACCGCCTCCATCTTCAATGACAGAGGCGGATTTACTATCGTCCCATACGGTAAATTTGCGCTGTTGTGGTATACCGGCCAAGGCGCAGAGCTTCCTGATGATCCGGAACATAGATATCGACCCGGGATTTGTCGTTTTCAATCCCGGAACCGCCTCGATCTTCCACCGTATACATTGTACCGTTTATCATAATCTGTGTGCCGAATGGGTAGTAGCTTGACATTGCGACCATGCCGACCTCTACCTGTTTTCCGCTTGCCGTAATACCGGAAGCGTTCTCGCCGCAGCATTTACTGCAGGCACAGTAATGTGTCACATCTACCTCAATTGTCGCTATCGGCGCTCCATAAATATCCTCTGAAACAGGAGCGTTAAAATCTACATCCTTCGGTCTTCTGAGTGCTAAGGTGGATTCATAACTCGGTGAATTAAAGATAACACCTTCACCGCCGGAGGAATGCACCCACATCCGTTCGCCATTATCACCATAGCCTGCAAATACCAAGACATGATTCCAGCCTTGACCGTCATCGTTCATCAAGAAGCCAAGGTCGCCTGGCAAAAGTTCCGATGCACTGATTTCATAGGAGTTGCCCCACTGGTCCCAAGTTGTGCCATACAGGCTCACTCCAACGGCTGTTTTATATACCCAGTCTGAGAAACCGCTGCAATCCAGACCATACGGTCGTATCGTTCCGCTGGTACTGGAGCCTGCCGCTGTGACCAGTTTGGGTGTGTTCCACTCATCATTCCATCCAGGCGGACTTTTTCCGCCCCAAAAATACGGTACTTTACCTACCAGCGAAAGCCCAGTCGCCACAATATGTTTCCGGGTTGCATTACAGTTTTGCTTATTAAGGAATGCTATCAGTTCTGCATCTGTAAGCGGAACTGCCAAACCTGACCCCAATGAGCCGTATAGTGTCATTTTTAAGGCATTTGCCATATTCGTGACAACTTCATCATAGGTCCTTCCGGAAGCGTCAAACTGCGCATCCAAGTCGAGACCAAAGGCTTTTTCTACAACGGAAGTATCAAACGGATGGATCGTGCATTCCACATAGGTAACTGTTTCTGTTGTAGGGGAAAGCGTAACTTCACCATTTTGCCTATAATAGGTCTCGCTCTTTGTACCCGTAATCGCATTGCCTGAATAAACAGGAGTCGTAACCGTAACTTCCTCATAATTCGGCACGGTAACACTGACCTCCGAACTTTTCGCCTCGTCCGGAAGATAGTAGGTTCTGTTTTCTGTCTCATACCGATACTGCGGTACTCCGTTGATCGTTCCCGTCTGTACCTTTTTCGTCACTACCGTTGTAGACACTTCTTTGTAAGTAAAGTAGGATACCGGAATCAAAATCTCTTTGGTAAGTTCCTGCGATGTCACAGGAAACATTTCACCGCCATAGGATTCCAATTTTGCTTTCATATCGGCCTCGCTGGTATTTTGCTGATTCATCGAGGTAGAATATGCTGCCAGTATATAGGCAACATCAAAACCAGCAGAAGACTGCGCGTGATTGATCAGCGCCTCCATCGACAAATCATAATCATATCCGCCGTCTGCGATAATCTTTTCTACCTTCGCGAGCGATTGATCATAACCTGCATCTATAATATCTGAAACGACCGTTGACAAATTCTCATATGAACTTGCCAGCGTTGTATTAGGATCTACTGCCGAGCCATCTAAACCGAATATGCTGTTCGTAACAATGGTCGGCAGAGACGCTATCAAAATAATCAGGATAAGTAAACAGAGGCATATGAAAATCAAAATTTTAAACAGCGTGTGGCGCATTGCCCAAGCAGCGGAAAGGATTGCACCCCAAGGACCACCTGCAGCAGTACCGGCCGCAATCTCTGCGGCGGCTTTTCCGCCTTCCACACTTGCCTGAACTGCTGCGGTAGCAGCATTTGCGGTTGCTTCTACACCTTTTGCAGCTGCTTGCTTCGCAGCCTCCTGGCCGAGTTGTTTTGCTGCCTTTGCCATTTGCCCTGCGGCTTGGCCATAATTATCAGCGCCGTCTCCCATCTGCGTTTTATTCTGCTCGGCCATAATCCTCACCTCCCAATTTATAAAAAACAGCCATAACACTGTACAAAAGCGTTATGGCTGTAAAATTTAACTTTTCCGTCTCGGCGGTTTTGTCTGTGTATCATCACGCTGTTTCGGATCTCCGAAACGACTCGGTGTGCTCCTGTACCGAACGGATTCTACATTTGTGGACACTACACCGCGCTCATCATAAACGGGTTTACCATTATCATATACCGGTTTCCTCTCCACAACGGGTTCACCGTGAATAGCAAACCACTGATGTCCATCGCGGTCTTCAAATACCTGATAGTCACCACGAGGAGCATCATACTGAGCAGTATCATAGAACATCGTACCGGATCCATCTTCATGGCGGACTTCAAAATGTCCATCGCCGCTCTGAGACCCATCAACAAATGCAACCTGCCCATAGCCCGGCATGAACTCCCTGAAGGCGGCCTGATTGTAAATCATGGCCTCATCACCACTTTCAAATTCAGGTACTGCACCGTGCTGCGCCATAGCATACCATTCTACGCCATTCGCATCGGTCATAATGGAATGAGGTGCATCCGGCTCTTGATAGATGGCGCTGTTGTACCAGTTCGTATTTCCGGCATCTGTACTTGCCTCCAAAACGCCCTCGTCCACAGAACGAAGAACTGTACCTTCTTCCGCTCCGGGGAATGTTGCCGCAACCTGTGCCGCCTCTGCAGGGCTGCCCGTAAATTCAGGCGTGCTGTAAAAGTCGCCTCTGCCTTCTCCGCTTGCCATTTGATACCACTGACTTCCATCAGAGGCTGTAACCAGCGAATGCGGGGCCTGCGGCTTCTCAAACTGTGAAGCATTGTACAAATCCACATTTGAGGATTTTCCGTCTGCGCCGGTCGCTGTGGTACTGATATGTCCTCCCGAAATCTGAGTGTTGCTAAGCTTATGCCCTGCAAACTGTGGCATATAGTTGGAAAGGCTACGATCCGCAATGTCTCCTGCGATACTTCCGGAAACATTCGGAGTTCGGATGGCTACAGACGAAATGGACTCTCCCGTAAGGGTTGCTCCATTTCTCGCCGCCATACCGCCAAAGGCTCTTCCAACAAATCCAAGACCGCCTCCGGCGCCCATACGAGTTCCACCGTTTACTACTGCGTCTCGAACATACGAATTGCCTTTGAATTTGCTCGCAAAACCACTTGCAAAGGTCGATGCTGCAGAACTCCCTGGAGTACTTGCGCCGCTACGAAATACGCTGCCCGCACTCTTCATGCCGCCTCCGAGACCTGTAAGTACACGAGCGGACATCAAAAGCTCCATACCCATGCCTGAACCGGTCTGGGCAACATTCAAACCCATTGCGGCCAGATACGAATCAAATTTTTGTGCTGTTTTTAAGAATGCCAGCGTACAGAACATCCACAAGAAGATATTTCCCTGTCCCGTTGAAGTAGCTCCAGCGTTCGCGACGAACTGTCCGACAGCACTGTTAAAACCTCTTAAAAACCATACATTTAATACGAGCAACAGCAACTGTGAACCTACCATTCTGCACCAAGACTTGAAAACCGGATCTGTTGCCTTCGATCCTCCCATACAATATGCCAGAGGGGAGGTATAGCATAAAACGCCGACCACGATATATCGCTCAACCACCTCCAGCAGCAACTTAAAATAGTTCCAGCCCAGTGAAATCTGCAGAATCAGCATCAGAATCAGTCCGACAACAGTGATTACAGATACCAGCGTTGTAATACCGTTCATCAGAACCTCTTCAACACCAGCGAATGTGAAATCTTCCGCACTCATCTGTATATCCATCAATGCTGTATACGGCGCTCGCGCAATATCAAGCACAATCTCGAAGATCGGTTTGGCATATCCAATCAACAACGCAAAAATAGAGCTTCGAGCAACCAGTTGGAGAGGATGCTCACTCTCGCTAATTGGTCCGCCAAATGCTTTGAATAACTGCCAAACAGTGATGAGGAACAGCAATGCCCATGCAGTGTATTGCATAACAACGAACGCTTTTGAAAGAAATGGGAAGTACTCTTCCATTACGGTTAAATCTGTTCCAAGTGCCGATAAAAAGATTCCAGACACTGCATCCATCAACTGACTGACAATACCTGCAATCCAGTTGGCGATGCCCTCAAAAATCCAGTCTAAAATAGCGCATCACCTCCAATCCGTTTGCCCTTTAGCTGGAATCGGAGGATCACCCTGTGTACTGTCCGCCGGAAACAAGTGGTTGCAGGTATGCCACGATGAAACCAAGCGAGTTCAGCACAACCCAAGCTACAACAATTCGTTTGATCCAGGATGTTGCTTCGTCAACAGCTCTTTGATTTCGGGAAATCATTCGCACAAGCAGCGCCACAGCAGCTGCAGTAACTGCAACAATGGTACTGATACCTGCCAACTGACCGTAGACATCTCGCATGATCGCAGAAAATCGCTCCCAAATCGTGTCTGCCATCACAGGCTGCAGGGAGATGATCATTGCCGCAAGGGCTCCGACCAACGCCCAGTATCCATTCTTCAGATACTGCCTGCCTTTTTTGAGTTGATTTGCCATACTGTTTACCTCCTTCTATTTTTCCGAAAGAAAAAGCGCTGTTCATAAGGCTTTATCAACCTTAGCAACAGCGCTTTTTTGCCCGGTCCCACTTTGGGATGATACAAGTATAGCTCATTTCCATTTGCGTGTCATCGGCATTATACTTGCCAATTTTTTGCCATTTTTGTGCCATTTCATTTTCAGCATAATTGTTCCAGCAGATTCAGCACTTCAAGCCACGAATCCATCTCTGCTACCGGCGCCGACCAGAGGCGAATGGAAAGAATTCCAAATGCCTGCTGGCGAAGCCGGTAATAGTGCCTCGAAGAAATGTCAAGACGGTACAACAGTTCAGAATGTGACAATTTTTCCGGGGCAATATAGGTCAGATAGATAAGCTCGTACATCTTCTCACCGTTATCCGGCTTTTTCTTCAGAATTGTCAACGCATCGTTTACCCGATCCAAAAGCAGCCTTGATTTTTTGATGCTCTCAATGCGACTCTCCAATTTTCTGTTGTCAAGGCTCATTTCCACATCCACATAGCTGATGAGCGCATCCAAATCATCCAGAGGACGATCCAGTTCCTCCACAATCGTCGAGGGGAAGCACTCCAGCGCCCACACAATATCCCTGTAATGCTGCAAAAGCATTTCTGTGTTATGGTATGTATGGCGTTTTTTCTCTTTTTGAGCCTGACGGATCTTGTCGTCATCGATCTCAGTATCTCCAAGAATGCCGCGTTGTGTAAGCAGTTTGATGAACGCTACTGACTGCGCAGAAAGCCTGCTTTCCTGCTGCTCATACGCAGATTGCTTCGATTTTTTATTCTCACTCATAGTGATTCTCCTTTGCGTTTAATTCCTGATTGACAAAATCGGAAAGACTGCAAGGCCCTCTAATGTTCTTGAAATTACCTGAACAGGAGAGATATACTCTTACCCTGCAGTCATATTCACAGTTCTTACAATTCTTTTGAGAAAGATACGCGCGTATTATAGGGGCTGAAAGTGCAACGCGGCCTTCTTCGCATCCTGCACATACATCAGACTCCGCCTGTTCTGCACCAGCATCCAAAGCTTTCTGGCTGAACCAGGCAACCAATTTGTTCAGTCGCTCGTGATCCGTACCGAGAATATGCTTATTCGCTCCTAAAATGCGTATTTTCTCAATTATGCGTACAACATTCGCCTGTGACGGCACTGAAACCTCTGCTCCTGACGGATACAGTCTATTAAAAATGAGACAACCATAAGAGCCGGGGAGTCGATACAGCGTGAAGACATCCTTATATTTTTGCAGGAATCGCCATACCTTTGTCTTTTCCCAGTTCCAGCGCTGTCCCAAGGTTTCCAAAGTTGAAACGGCCCCATATCGTCCAAACTGAACGACAGGTGCCAAAGAGGAAAATATATTGCCCGGATCCTGCCACACACTATGGCACCATAAATCCATCCAGGCATCTGATTCGCCGAAGGTATGCTTTCTGTCTACAAGCCTTTGCGTAATGCTCCTTGGAAGGCAAAGGAATCCGTAACCTTCTGTCGCATACACACTGCCATCCATACATTCGGCTCCGGAGCATTTGACAACCCAATCATTGATTTGATAGGTAAGTTTCTTTGTTTTCTTATCGAGTGTGTAATGGATATATCCAAGCTCGGACAGCTCGTCCATTATACTCATCACCTGCGCGCGATTTTTTAGCCCCAGAACACTTTTCAGTCCGACAATACCACCTGACCACATTCCTGGGACAACTTCATTTGTATAGCCGCAGTATACGGCTTGTCCTTTACGAAACGCCGCGCGAGATGCAAGTTTCGCCCAATGACCCATTACCCCCTTGCCCTGGGGCAGGTATGCTCTTGAGAGCTTGACCCATTGATACTTTCTCAAGCATTTCATAGCGGCGTTCTCCTTCCTTTGGAATTTTGGACACAAAAATAGGGCAGCTCCTTGATTCACAAGAAACTGCCCGGCAGATTTCACAGATTCACTTTCGGACGCGTAAACCGTTAATTGACGCTGTTTTAATTCCCACTAAATACCAGTCTTGATACAGTTCTATTCTTGTGGGGATCCATTTGTTCTTCACGAACACTTCCAGCGTGTCTCCGCAATGCAGACCGCCATAGTAGTCTTCCAAACCGAATCGAATATCCATCCGATCTGTATTCTGATCATAAATCAATACGCCTTGTCTCATTTGATGTACCCTCCTGTTTGTTGATGAAATTATTGACACATTTTGTTGCCTTGATACAATATGTAAAGAAGACCGGATCGAGTGGCAATCAATCCGGCCTTCTGTGGCTAAATAAAAAATGTTGATTCGGCTACTGCTTATATATCGCTTGCCTCCTTCATATGGGATAAATTTGGACTAAATCAGCATACTCGCCTGAAACAGCGGCATTTCTGACTTGGGGTTATTATAACACGCTCCTCGGTCTTGAATTCAAGGGCAGGGGAAACAACGGCATTTGCAAAGCCTGTTATAGGAACGAGAGTGCCTGCGCCTGCGTGCTTTGCTATCCGCTCATACTGACCGAAGCCCGTCAGCAAGGCGCTTATCAGCACAAGAGTTATTGAGGTGTACGCCGACGCAGTATCTGCATCGTTTCCTATCATAATATATAAATCGGTAAAGAACTGCCCTGTACAGCAGATAAGTCCGCCGATCACAAACGCTTTCGGCACTGTTATATTTAGCTTGCTCGGTGCGGAATAACGGTCGGCAAGCTGTGCGTATTCTTTTTTGGAAATATTCAAAATATCACCGTCCTTGATGATATTTTTGATTTTATGTCGGAAAATATCCGTGTAAAATTCTGCTTACCGATACGGCAAGATAAAGCAAAAACAAGTCGCTTTGCAATTTTTATATTGATTTATTGCAGACATTGTGCTATACTTTAATAGATAAGACAGGAAAGAGCGGTTTTTTCAGCCGTATTTTCGGTCGGATTTTTTATGCAAGAAAGGGATAACAAAAAAATGAAATACGCAGTATTACTTTGCGACGGTATGGCCGATCTTCCCCGTGAGGATATAGGCGGAACACCTATGAGTGTTGCTCACAAGCCTAATATGGACAAGCTCGCAAAGGTATCAAGAGTAGGTCTTGTAAAGACGGTTGAGGACAATCTGAAGCCCGGCAGTGACGTTGCGAATCTTTCCGTACTCGGTTATGATCCTGCAATATATTATTCGGGAAGAAGTCCTTTAGAGGCAGGCAGTATAGGCATCGATATGAAGCCTACGGACGTTTCTTTCAGAACGAATCTTGTAACGCTGTCGGACGAGCCGGTTTACGAGGATAAGACAATACTCGACTACTGTGCCGATGATATATCTACTGAAGAAGCCGCAGAGCTTATAAAGTTCATTGACGAAAAGCTCGGTACAGATGAATTCAGATTCTACAGCGGTGTAAGCTACCGTCATTGTCTGATATGGGATCACGGTACGACAGATATAGGCACGCTGACTCCTCCCCACGATATAACAGGCAAGCCGATAAAGACGCATCTTGGTGTGAACGAAAACGGCAAGGTGCTTATCGAGATGATGAAGAAGAGCTATGATCTGCTGAAGGATCATCCCGTAAACTTAAAGAGAATCGAAAGAGGTCTTCGTCCTGCAAACAGTATATGGTTCTGGGGCGAGGGTGTTCGCAAGGAGCTTACTCCTTTTGCCGAAAAGTACGGAAAGAGTGCCGCTATGATTTCTGCGGTCGATCTGCTCAGAGGTATCGGCAAGTTCACCGGAATGGACGTTATCAAGGTTGACGGTGCAACAGGATACATAGATACAAACTTTGACGGTAAGGCTCAGGCGGCTGTTGACGCACTGAAGAGCGGCAAGGATTTTGTATATATCCATGTTGAAGCTCCCGATGAATGCGGTCATCGTAATGAGGTTGACAATAAGGTAAAGGCAATAAGCCTTATTGACGAAAAGATACTCGGCAAGCTGCTTGACGAATTCAAGGACGAGGATATAAAAATCCTTATCTGCCCCGACCATCCCACACCGCTTGAACTGAGAACACATACAAACGCTCCTGTGCCGTTCATGATCTATGACAGCAGAAAGAAGCTGGACGGTGTTGATTGCTTCTGCGAGGAGAGTGCGGCTAAGACGGGCGATTATATTGCTGAGGGTCATACCCTTATGAGCAGTTTTTTGGCTGACTGATAATATTATAAGAATATTTTACCGCCCCGTGTTTTTCACGGGGCGGTTTGTTATAAAGAGAAGCGCTGTAAATCGGCAGTGGTTTACAGCGCTTTATCGGTTTATTCAATTATGAGTTTGTAATCTGTGCAGAAGTCGGAATATTCGGTAAATGTTTTTTTGAGAGAAGAGAGGAGTGGTTCTTCTCCGTGTTTTTCGTAATATTTCTTTATATCACTCGATATTGTCAGTTCAAGAGTCGCTTTGTCGCCGACAATGTAGGTGGCTGTGCTTTCGTTGATTTTCTCTTTGCCGTTGCTGTTGATAAAGCACTTGATAAAACGTACATCATCGCCGATGCTATTGAGCTTTTTCCACTCGGAAAAAATAACTTTAGGGTCGCAGGCAAGATATTTACTTGCTTTTTCCGTGCTTGTGCCATTCAGATAATAAATATTAATATTGCTGTACGCCAAAGCTGTTGTTTCGTTTGTTGATTCGTTTGTGATTGCTGATGATGAATTGTTGAAATCATTATCGGCATTTTTGAGTAAACCGTTTCCGGTTGCGAATACTGCTACGAACACTGCCGCCGTAGCCGTCACCGAGCCGATAACAGCGTACAGCTTTTTTCTGTTGTTTTTGATTTTCGGCTTTGCCTGTTCGATGAAATCATCGTTTACGTTGCCGAGTTCATTCAGTAAGCGTTTTTCTTTCATAGCGTTATACCCTCCTTTATAAGATGTTCCTTAAGTTCGCTTCGGGTTCTGAGAAGTATCATTTTTATGCGGCTTTCGGTAGATGAATGTTCGGCGGCAATCGCCTTAATCGGCATCATATACCAGTATCTTTGCATAAAGATAATACGTTTTTCGGGTTCAAGGCAGAAGAGAAAATCGTTGAGGGCGTGCCTTAGCGTGTTGTTGTCGGAAATATCTTCCGTAGTAACACCGGACGACACACATTCAGCCAGCTCATCAAGAACGGCGGCTGTCTGTCCCGAACCTCTTTTATCTGCTGTTTTCTCAAAGAATCTGTTAAGCGAAAGGTTGCGTGTTATCCTGCCGAGAAATGCCGACAGCTTTTTCGGCTTCTGCGGCGGAATGCATTCCACGCCTTCATCAGCGTATCGTTTACGCACTCCTCGCAGTCCTCATTCACGGCAAGTATGTTGTAGGCGATAGAGTAACAGTATCTGCCGTATTTGCTGTGGGTTTCGGATATTGCTTTTTCATCTCTCGCAAAGAATAATTCTATAATCCTGCTGTCTTCCGTATTTCTCACTCCTTTTTATTTTTTTAAACAGCCTGTTCACCTATAAAGACAGGATATTTTTATAAAGGTCACGCTTTTGAGAAAATTTATAAAAAACTTTTTATAATAAATACAGGCCTCTGCTAATACAGAAGCCTGTGCTGTAAACCTTGCGTGGTTTAAACGCTGTTAGTCTTCAATATAAACTCTTTTCATAACCTGAGGAGTTGTGGGCTTGTCGTTCCAGTCAACCTCGGTATCTGCGATTTCGTCAACTGCGTCCATACCGTCAACTACCTTGCCGAAAGCGGCATAACCGCCGTCGAGATGAGGAGCGTCCTTGTGCATTATAAAGAACTGTGAGCTTGCGCTGTCGGGCATCATCGAACGAGCCATAGAGATAACGCCTCTTGTGTGCTTTAAATCGTTCTTTACGCCGTTCTGAGCAAATTCGCCCTTGATGTTTTCCTTTGCGCCGCCCATTCCTGTGCCTTCGGGGTCGCCGCCCTGAATCATAAAGCCGCTGATTACACGGTGGAAGATAAGCCCGTCATAAAAGCCCTCTTTAACGAGCTTTTCAAAGTTTGCGCAGGTGATAGGTGCAATTTCGGGATAAAGCTCTATCTTTATCTTTTTGCCGTTTTCCATTTCAATAACTACCATTGGTCTGAATTCCTTTCGTATTTTGTGTTTTCTGTATGTCAATAAGGCTGAAGCCTTACCGATGGCTTATTTTTTCAGTTTCTTTATGCTGATAAAATCAAAGACTATGAATACCGCAACTAATAAAGTCAGTACGGCTATCCATGTGAGATTGCCGCTGTTGCTTTCTTCGTGCGACTGAATATTGCTCGTAACGGGCGAATAATTTTCGGGAGCGGTATAGGTCGGAGGCTTGGTTGCAGCTGCGGAGGTTTCTGCCGAGGGGGTGCTTTCATTTCTGCTGTCGGGGGTGGTTGTGTCCTGTTGGCTGAAATATTCGCCGGCACGGAAATAATAACGCTTTTCGGCAAGATATGCGCAATGGTCGAAGGACAGGGCAAGCGGTGAAATATCAAAATACATTTCGGTGTTTGCTCCTAAGGAAATAAACTCGTTGTTTTGGAATTTCAGGTTGCTGTTCCATACGCAGTCTACCCATATCCATCTGTCGTCAATCAGTGCGGCGCACCATTCGTGGTTTACCGGTCCGTCGGCAAGGTCGGAGTAATCTACCGTGTCTGACGTTACCGTACCTTTTACGTTTACGACATAAAGCCCCTGTGCCTCGCACAGTGCGCTGAAAAGAGCGGAATATCCGACGCATACTGTTTTGCGGCTTTTGAGAACATTCTTTATACATATCTCGGACTGAGTTACCGAATTTTCTCTTGCGTCACGGTCGTAATAGATATTGTCGGATACCCATTTTGCTATCGCTTCGAGCTTTTTGTAATCCTCCTTTATATCGCCTGCTATATAATCGGCAAGATAGGCGACCTCGTCAAGCGTCTGTTTTACACCTTCCTCTGTAAGCTCATCGGTGACATAGCCTGCCCACGATTTTGCTGAGGTAGGTACTGCTTTTTCAAGCACCGACAGATTCTGCTTGCCGAGCTTGTTGTCGGGGAAGTAGCGGTTATCATCATACATTATAAGGTAGCTCAGCCTTGCTCCAGATTTCAGCGTGATAACGATGCGGTCGGAGCTTCCTATAGGCTCGGAAGGGTTAAGGACGGAGGAGAATGTCCCGTCCGGGTTTACCTTAAGAGTTGATGAAACAGTACCGCAGTTTTGCAAGGTGATGTCGGTGACCGGATCGTTTTTATAGCATCCGCTTATCAGCACGGAACGGCTGTTGATGGTTATTTTGCTGTAATATTCTTCGTTTCCGCCTGTCACAAGCTCGTAACACTTTTCGGGCTTTTTAACGGCATCGGTCGAAGAATCACCGCTTTCTGCGGCACCTGCGTTTACGCTGACGAGGGCGAGCGTTATAACGGCAAGAAATAATGCCGTGAATTTTTCTGTTATAACGTTTCTTGCTTTATTCATAATTTATTATCAAAGTTCGGTTTCGCTCAGATAATCGCCGTGAATATATTCGCCGTCATCGAGCTTGTAATAACCTGTGTCGGTTTTTGCGACAACGTTTACCGCCTCGCCGTATGTATATTGTTTAACAGCTTCAGAACCCATTAGTGCCTTTATTCTGCTGTAGCAGGACTGATTTACATACATTGTGGCACTGAAGGCTTCTTCTCCCCACTCAAGAGGCTCTGTAGCGGCTGTTGTGGTTTCAGGGGCCTTTGTGGTGACAGGAGTTGTCGTCTGCGGCTTTGTGGTAACGGGAGTGGTTTCGGGGGCTTTGGTGGTCGTAGCGGCGGTAGTCACAGGTGCGGAAGAATCGTCGCTGTCATCGGGGACATAAGTGCTGTTGAGCATTACAGACGCTACGACAGCGAATATAAGCAATAAGGCTCCGCCAAGTCCGGCGAGCAATTGAGTGAATTTTTCCAAATATTATCTTCTCCTTTTATCTGTAGACCGATATAAAGCGGTTTTTGTCTGTGGTTTAATATCAAAAAATCTGTATACTATTATAACAAGACAAAGCGGATTAGTCAACCGTTATAAAGCCGATACGATTGTAGATTGCCGAAATGCCTGTCTGAAAAGCGTGACGGCAGTAAAAATGACGGGGTTATCGTGCTTTCGTTATAATAACATCCGTCTTATTCTTTTTCGAGTAAAAGGCAAGTAACTGTGTTTTTTACCTTGACAGGCATAAAAATCATGATATACTTAAAATAATAAGATAAAATTGTCGAGAAAAGCGATGCTTTATAAAACGAAAAACAGACGTCTTACAAGAATAAACGATTTACGGTAAAGGAGTTTACTATGAAAAGAAAAGTGTTGAAGTCATTAATTGCACTTGCATCGACTGTATCAATGCTTGCAGGATGTGCGCAGAGTGCGGTAACAAGCGGTGAAAACGCTTCCGGAGGAACATCTGCTACATCGCAATCACAGAATGTGAGCAGTTATGCAGACATCAAAGCTGAAAGCTCTGTGACAAGCACGGCTTCGACAACTGCGGCAGAGCCTACATCTAAGTCAACCGAAAGCAGTACCGATACAACAAAAGCAAATGAGAATAAGCCGTCACAGACCGCAGGAAAGATGAGAAATATAACTTCACAGCAACTGGTTGAAGATATGACGTTTGGCTGGAACCTCGGTAATACGCTTGATGTTTGTCAGGCTGACCGTGACGGCGACGGTAAGATAAACGAGCATGTTGAAGCGGGAGAAAAGGTTGATGAAACGCTGTGGGGCAATCCTAAAGCCACAAAAGAGCTGTTCACATCGCTGAAAAAGAACGGCGTAAAAGCGGTGCGTATACCTGTGACGTGGAGAGATCATATGGATTCCGATGGCAACATAGATAGGGAATGGATGGACAGGGTACAGCAGGTAGTCGATTATGCATACTCGCAGGGAATGTATGTTATTATAAATGTACATCACGACGGCGGCGGTGATCCTAAGTTCGGTGCATGGATAATCGAGGAGTCGCAGAAGGATTATAATACATTCCTGAAGAAATACAAAAATGTATGGAAGCAGATAGCAGAGAGATTCAAAAACTATTCGGACTATCTGATTTTCGAGTCGATGAACGAGGTCGGATTTGATACGCTTTACAATAAAAATAAGGCGGACGCATATAATCTGATAAATAAGATTAATCAGGATTTTGTTGACATAATCCGTGCGACAGGCGGAAACAATGCAAAGCGTCATCTGCTTATTGCGGGATATTATACGGATATAGAGCGCACCTGCGATTCGCTTTATAAAATGCCTGACGACAAAGCGGGCAGATGTATCCTGTCGGTACATTACTACACACCGTGGGATTTCTGCACCTGCGATAGAAAGCACACATGGGGTACAAATTCGGAAGTCAGGCAAATGGAAACGCTTATCGGCAAGATGAAAAAGAACTTCGTTGACAAGGGAATACCCGTAATAATCGGTGAATATGCGGCAAGCGGAAGCGATCTTTCTTCCTGTATATTCTTTATAGAAAAGCTGAACAAGCTGTGCAGTGATTACGGTATAGCAACGTTTATATGGGATAGCGGCAGCCAGGTAAACAGGAAGACATACAAGTGGAGAACTCCGCAGTATCTTGAGGCATTAAAGCGTGCAACAAGCGGCAAGGACTACGAAGTAGTCAAGGAGTGATAGCGGTGCGGCGGGCGGCAATGTGCCGCATCAAGTTCCGTAAATATTGATGTATGGATTAACTTATGTTGTCGGCGGCAGATAAACGTTAGTTGAAATAAGTTTCGGCACTTCTGTCAACATCTCAGCTGTGACTACGGAAGTCTTATGTTCGTTTCTCCGAATACACCGGGCGCAATATCATTCAAGAGTAAAAGGAAAAGAACAAAGGGGAGCAAGAAAAGGCGTATAGCTTCACTTGCAAAAACATTGAATATCTTCATTCGGAAGAATGCAATGAAACTCGGCAATGATGCCGCAGACGATGAGAAACACACGCAGACAAGGAAACTGCTCCGACAGGCGTACAAAGGTACGTTGAGGAGCGGTTGACACTGTAAGCAAAAATGCTTTCACACAGCCGTTTTTTTACAGCTGTGTGAAATTTCTTTTTTGCAATGAAAATTTTGTAGGAGCGGCAGTTGTGTTTTTACCTTGACAGGCATAAAAAATCATGATATACTTAAAACTGTATAAATCGAACAAAAGAAAACGGAGGATAGTTTTCAATGGCAAAAATAGCAGTTCTCGGCTACGGTGTCGTAGGCTCAGGCACGGTCGAGGTTATTGAGAAGAATAAGGAAGGTCTTTTAAAGAAAGCCGGTCAGGAGATAGAGATAAAGTACATTCTTGATCTGCGTGATTTTCCTGACAGTCCTTATAAAGACAAGTTTGTAAAGGACTTCAACGTTATACTGAACGACCCCGAAATCTCGGTTGTGGTTGAGGTTATAGGCGGTATCAAGCCTTCATACGATTTTGTAAAGTCATCGCTTCTTGCAGGAAAGAGCGTTGTAACATCCAACAAGGAGCTTGTTGCCAAGAAGGGCGCAGAGCTTCTGAAAATTGCACACGAGAAGGGTGTAAACTTCTTCTTTGAGGCGAGCGTAGGCGGCGGTATCCCGATCATAAGACCGCTCCACCAGTGCCTTTCGGCTAACCGCATAGATGAAATCGCAGGTATCTTAAACGGTACTACAAACTTTATACTTACAAAGATGATCCGTGACAACATGGCGTTTGACGATGCATTAAAGACGGCTCAGGAGCTTGGCTATGCCGAGCGTAACCCCTCTGCCGATGTTGACGGTATCGACGCTTGCAGAAAGATCTGCATACTTGCATCTCTTTCGTTCGGCAAGCACGTTTATCCCGATAATATCCATACCGAAGGTATCACGAAGATCACACCTGAGGATGTTGCATACTGTGAGAATTTCGGCGGCTCGATAAAGCTTATCGGCTGGGCTTCAAGACAGGATGACGGCAAGATAGCTGTTATGGTTTGCCCTGCATTTATCCACGAGGACAGCCAGCTTGCAGGCGTTAACGATGTGTTCAATGCAATACTCGTAAGAGGCGACTCTACGGGCGACGTTGTATTCTACGGCAAGGGTGCGGGCAAGTTCCCGACAGCAAGCGCCGTTGTAGCCGATGTTGTTATCGCTGTGAAGATGAACTCATCGAGTAAGTCACTCTACTGGGAGGACAGCGATCAGGACTTCATCGAGGATACAGACAAGATAGTTCTTGAAAATTACATCCGTGTAAACGGCGTTTCAAAGGACGAGGCTGAAGCTCTGTTCGGCAAGGTAAGCTATCTTACAAGAAAAGACGCTCCGGAGGGCGAGCTTGCGTTTATTACTCCCGCTATCAGCGAAAAGGACTGCAACGAGGCTGTTGCAAAGCTCGGAGATAAGCTGCTCGGCCGCATAAGAGTTCTTGATTATTAATGAAAATTTAATACCCTATCTGAAAGGAAAAACAACAATATGTCCGAAAATCAACCGAAGTATAAGAGAATACTTTTAAAGCTCAGCGGCGAGGCACTTGCAGGGGACAAGAAGATGGGTCTTGATATGCCCACGGTCACCGAAATATGCAAGAGCATAAAGAAGTGCTATGACGTTGGTGCCGAGATAGGCATCGTTGTCGGCGGAGGCAACTACTGGAGAGGCCGTTCAAGCGAGAATATGGACAGAGTAAGAGCTGACCATATCGGTATGCTTGCTACAGCAATGAACGCACTTGCAGTTGCCGATGTACTTGAAAGTCTCGGCTGTCAGGTCCGTGTGCAGACTGCCATTGACATGAAGCAGATAGCCGAGCCGTATATAAGACAGAAGGCTGTAAGGCATTTTGAAAAGGGAAGAATAGTGATATTCGGTTGCGGTACGGGCAGCCCGTTCTTCTCGACAGACAGTGCCGCCGCACTGAGAGCCGCAGAGATAAATGCGGATATACTGCTCAAGGCGACTATGGTTGACGGTATCTATGACAAGGATCCGCATAAGTATGACGACGCTGTTAAGTACGACTCGCTCACACATCAGCAGATACTCGTGCAGAGCCTCAAGGTTATGGACAGTGCCGCTGCGGCTATGTGCCGTGAGAACAAGACACCTATCCTTGTATTCGATCTGAGCAGACCGGATAATATTTTCGATGCTGTAATGGGCAAGAAGATAGGTACTGTAGTCAGTGACAAGTAAGCTGAAGGTAAATAAAAACGATAATATATACCCGAAAGGAAATTAACCAATGAAAGACGTAATCAATACCGCTAAGGACAAGATGGGCAAGTGCGTAGCCGCTGTTGAAACAGAATACGCTTCAATCCGTGCAGGCAGAGCAAATCCCGCAGTGCTGGATAAGGTGACCGTTGACTACTACGGTGTTCCCACGCAGATAAACGCTATGGCGGCTGTTGCCGTTTCAGAGGCAAGAGTGCTTGTTATCACTCCCTGGGACGCTACAACTCTCAAGTCTATCGAAAAGGCTATACTTGCAAGCGACATCGGAATTACTCCCACAAACGACGGTAAGGCTATACGCATAACCTTCCCCCAGCTTACAGAGGAGAGAAGAAAAGAGCTTTGCAAGCAGGTAAAGAAGATCGCCGAGGAAGGTAAGGTAGCTGTCCGTAATGTCCGCCGTGACGCTATGGAAAAGTTCAAGGCTATGAAGAAGAACAACGAAATAACCGAGGACGATCTTAAGAACTGCGAGAAGGATGTTCAGAAGCTCACAGATAAATACTGTGATGAAATGGACGCTGCCTGCAGTGCAAAAGAAAAAGAAATCATGACAGTTTAATTGCCGGTAATCAAATTGGCTGATTTAAATAAGGACGCTTTGACCTGTGTTCCGCTCCATGTCGGATTTATCATGGACGGAAACGGCAGGTGGGCGAAAAAAAGAGGACTTCCGAGAAAGGCGGGTCATTCACAGGGTGCGAAGGTATTCAGGCGCACTGTTGAGGATTGCCGTGACATCGGAATAAAATATTGCACATTCTATGCGTTTTCAACGGAAAACTGGAAACGTCCGAAGGATGAAGTTGACGCCATAATGAAGCTGCTTGTAAAATATCTTGACGATATACGCAGTATGGCTCAGAAGAATACAAGGATAATTTTTCTCGGGGATAAGTCTGCGTTTGATGATGATATACAGGCAAGGCTTGTCGAGATCGAAGAAATATCAAAGAATAATGACGGTCTGTATGTTCTTGTAGCGCTCAATTACGGCGGTAAGGATGAGATACTGACTGCGGCAAAACGTCTTGCAAGGGATTATAAAGAGGGTAAGGTCGATCTTGACGGCTTTACGGAAGACGATTTTGATAATTATCTTTATACTAAGGGCATCCCTCCTGTCGACCTTATTATAAGGCCGAGCGGAGAGCAGAGAACCTCAAACTTCCTTATCTGGCAGGGAGCTTATGCGGAGCTTTTGTTTATGGATGTTCTGTGGCCGGATTTTTCAAAGAAGGATCTTATTGCGGCTTGCGACGAGTACGCAAGGAGAAACAGAAGATTCGGCGGACTGTAATGCGTTTCTGAAAGGAAAAGAACTACAAGATGGTAACCAGAATAGTGACCGCACTGGTAGCGATACCGATCGGTATTTTAATAGTAGCACTGAACAACGAGATACTTTACTATGTTGCTATGACGGCTTTTTCTGTCATAGCGGTATATGAAATGTTAGTTACGACCAAATATCTGAAGAATAAGTTCACATCAGCCGTAAGCCTTATATTTGCGGCTGTAACACCTATTATTTTCTGGATAGAACCGCTCAGGAACAACGTAAAGCTGATTTACTTCGGCTTTGTTGTTATAATGCTTCTCGGAATGCTGTTCAATCACGAGAAGGCTCGATTTGAGCAGGTCGCACTTGTTGCGTTTGTATCGATTACGATACCCCTTGCGCTCTGCTCGATAGCATTTATACGCTCAAGATTCCCGGATCACGCTATGTTCCTTATAGTTTATACTATGGTGAGCGCATGGGTGGGAGATGCCGGTGCGTATTTTGTCGGAACGTTTTTCGGCAAGCATAAGATGTGTCCTGCGATAAGCCCCAAGAAAACGTGGGAGGGCTTTGTCGGAGGTATAATAACATCGGGCGTTTTTGCGGTTATAATGAGCTTTGCGTATGAGCTTATCGACAGCATAATAAACGGCGGAGTGCATACATTCAGCGTGAACTGGGTGTATCTCACTGTTATGGCGCTTGTTATATCGGGACTCGGCGTAGTCGGAGATCTTTCTGCGTCACTTGTAAAGCGTGAATGTTCTGTAAAGGATTTCGGCAATATATTACCCGGACACGGCGGTATTCTTGACCGTTTTGACAGTGTTCTGCTTGCCGCACCGTTTGCATATATGATGTTCCAGATATACTTCCCCATAACCCCAATAGCATAATCGTATAATCATATTACAATGCCGAAGCGGAATACTCTTCGGCATTATTTGTCATAAAGAGGTAACAATTGAGTATTATAAAGAATATAGCCCTGCTCGGCAGTACAGGCTCGATAGGCACACAGACGCTTGACGTATGCCGTATGCACGGCATTAAACCGATTGCACTTTGTGCCGCAAAAAACACCGCACTTCTTGAAAAGCAGGCTCGTGAATTTATGCCGGAAGCCGTCTGCATATATGATGAAAACCGTTACAGCGATATGAAGCAGCGGCTTTCCGATACAGATATAAAGGTGCTGTGCGGAATGGATGGGCTGTGTGAGGTGTCATCACTGAAAACAGACGCTGTTGTAAATTCGGTCGTAGGTATGGTAGGGCTTCGTCCTACTCTTGCGGCGCTTGACGCAGGCAACAAGGTGGCGCTTGCTAACAAGGAAACGCTTGTTACGGGCGGCGAGCTTGTTATGAAAAAAGCAAAGGAGAAAAACCTGCCGATACTGCCGATAGACAGCGAGCATTCAGCTATATTCCAGTCGCTTATGGCAAGCGGAGGAAGCAGTATCGAGCGTATACTGCTTACGGCATCGGGCGGTCCGTTTTTCGGATACAGCTATGAAAAGCTGAAAACAGTAACAAAGGCACAGGCGCTGAAGCACCCTAACTGGAACATGGGACAGAAGATAACAACAGACAGCGCAACGCTTATGAACAAGGGGCTTGAGCTTATAGAGGCGGTATGGCTGTTCGGAGTTACACCTGAAAAAGTGGAGGTAAATGTTCACAGACAGAGCATTTTGCACTCTGCGGTCGAGTTTGAGGACGGCTCGGTCATAGGTCAGATGGGCGTACCCGATATGAGAATACCGATACAGTTTGCGCTGACCTATCCCGAAAGGTTACCGTCACCGGCAAAAAGGCTTTCTCTTTTTGATGTCGGCACTATGACGTTTGAAAAAGCGGACGAGGAAACGTTCCTGTGTCTTAAATACGCAAAAAAGATGATAGCAAGGGGCGGTACAGCCTGCACTGTGCTTAACAGCGCAAACGAGGCGGCTGTCGGACTTTTCCTTGAGGATAAGATACCGTTTTACCGCATAGGAGAGCTTGTTGCCGACGCTTGTGAAAATGTAAGGGAGCATAAAGAGGTAACGCTCGGCAATATACTGGACAGTGAAAACACGGCAAGGGAATATGTAATTGCCCACGCTTAGAATAAGGAGGCACTTTTGAACATACTCAACATTTTACTGGGAATACTTCTGTTTTTTTTGATTATACTTGTGCATGAATTCGGACATTTCACGGTTGCAAAGCTGTGCAAGATGAAGGTCAAGGAATTTGCGATAGGAATGGGTCCGAAGCTGTTCAAAAAGCGTATCGGGGAAACCGTGTTTGCCTTCAAGGCACTGCCGATAGGCGGCTCGGTCATGCTTGACGAGGATGTTGAAAATGACGACCCGAGGAGCTTCAGAAACAGGCCTGTGTGGATGAGGATACTTGTAATCGCCGCAGGTGCGTTTATGAACTTCGTTCTCGGATTTATCTTCTGCATTATTTCCGTTTTATGTTCAAACAGCGTTTCGACCAATGTCGTTGCGGGATTTCAGGAGGGTGCGATAAGCTCGTCTGTGCTTCAGGCAAACGATAAGATACTGAAAATCAACGGTATGAATATCTATACAACGATGGATATTTCGTTCCAGCTTTCAAATTCACAGTCGAGGGGCATAGGCTCGCAGTATTACAGCTATGACTTTGTAGTTGAGAGAAACGGTCAGACGGTTGAACTGAACGATGTTAAATTTGCGTCACGTTCCTACGCAAAAATGATTTCGGAATATAAAAAGCTGGTGGGCGAAAAAGAGGGCTATGCGGCACTTCCCACCGAATATTTCGATATAGATACTAACAGCTATACAGAGGCTTTCAAGGAGCTTGAAAAGAACGATGCAGAATTTGCAAAGTCGTTTACGGCAATTGCAGATGAATATAAAAGCGGATATACGTCTGAGGAAAACAACCTGTATCTCGACTTTATCGTTTACGGCGAGAGGCACAATTTTGTGAACGTTATACAGGCGGCGTGTGCAAACTTTGTTTCATACGGCAGGCTGATATGGATCTCGTTCGGCAATCTGCTCAACGGCACATACGGTCTTAACGAAATGTCGGGTCCTATCGGTGTTGTCCAGAGTGTAAGCACCGTTGCTTCTTTCGGCTGGGGCTCGCTTATGACGCTGGCGGCGCTGATTGCAATAAACATAGGCATAGTAAATCTCCTGCCGATACCCGCTATGGACGGCGGCAGACTTGTGTTCCTTTTCATAGAGCTTATCAGAGGAAAGCCTGTCAAGGCGGAGCATGAGGGAATGGTGCATTTTATCGGTATCGTTGCGCTTATGGTGCTTATGGTCATAGTAACATTCAATGATATTGTAAGAATAATTACAGGCGGTTAAAATGAGTAAGAAGAAAGTTAAAGTAGGAAATCTCACTCTCGGAGGAGAGCATATATATATACAGTCGATGCTGAATATCCCTGCGGATGATGTTGAGGGCAATGTAAGGCAGGCAATCGAGCTTGAAAAGGCAGGCTGTGAGATAATACGCACGGCAGTGCCCGCAGTGAGAAACTCGGAACTTATATACGCACTTAAAAATGCGGTCAATATACCCGTTGTCGCAGACATACATTTTGATTACAGGATAGCGCTCGAATGTGCGGCGGCAGGTGTTGACAAGATAAGGATAAATCCGGGAAATATCGGGGATAAGGACAGGGTAAAGGCTGTGGCGGACGCTTGCCGCAACCGCAATATCCCTATAAGAATAGGCGTGAACAGCGGCTCGGTAGAGCATGAGCTTCTTGCCAAGTACGGCGGTCCTACCGCACAGGCACTGGCAGAAAGTGCTTCACGCCATGTAGAAATGCTCCGTGAATTTGATTTTGACGATATAGTGCTTTCGGTCAAATCGTCGGATGTCAAGCTGATGACGGAGAGTTATCGTCTGATACACGAAATGTATGATTATCCTCTGCACCTAGGAGTGACCGAGGCAGGCACAGCCCGTATGGGTATAATCAAGTCGGCGGCGGGAATAGGCTCACTGCTCCTTGACGGTATCGGGGATACGATAAGAGTATCGCTGACAGCCGACCCTGTAGAAGAAATATATGCCGCAAAGGATATACTTAAAGCAGTAGGCATAGGCGGCGGTGTGAGGATAGTTTCCTGCCCCACCTGCGGCAGAACGGGAATCGACCTTATTTCTATAGCAAAGCAGGTTGAACAGCGTACAAGAGATATAACAGCCGATATAAAGATAGCTGTAATGGGCTGTGTCGTAAACGGTCCGGGAGAAGCGAGAGAGGCCGATATAGGCATCGCCGGCGCAAAGGGCGAGGGTATAATCTTCAAAAAGGGCGAGGTTATACGCAGAGTACCTGAGGAAAAGCTGGTTGACGAACTTATGGACGAGGTCGGCTTGATGCTCGGCAACAAAGAAAAATTATGAGGAACGTGAAATAAATGGCTGCCATTTTAAAAGAAATTCTTGACAGGGTCGAAATGCCTCAGCAGACAGCGGACGCACGATTGCTGTCGATACTGTGTGACGAAGCGGATAAGAGCATGATACTTCAGCTTGAAGCGGATGAACTGATACCGTACAGCGTGCTTGCCGAAACGGGCAACGCAATAAAGAAATATCTAGGTGTGCCGTCGGTAAAGATTTATCCGAAATATGCACCTGAGCTGTTCAGCCCGTCATATCTTTATGACATTATTCAGATATTGAAGCCGTCGCACGGCGTTATAAACGGATATATGGACGATTCCGAGATAAGCGACGACGGAGATACATTTGAGTTTACTCTTATGCACGGCGGAATTGACCTTCTGTACAGCGAGAAGATAGACAAGGAAATTGAGAAGTTCACAAAGGGCGTTTTCTCAAAGAGCGTAACGGTAAAATTCAGCGAAAATGCGACAGTAGGTTATGCAGACCTTGACGAAAGATATTATGAGGAATTGTCGGCACAGCCGCTTCCGGATTTTGACGAGATCGACAGGAAAGCGGCAGAGCATGCAAGCGAGAGCAAAAGTTCAAGGGGCAAGAAATCAAGACCCGAGCCGAGAAAGCGTCCGGGCAAGATAACGCTTACATATCTTGAGGATAAGCTGAACACGGACGGACTTTTATATCTCGGAAACGAGATAACCGAAGCACCGCAGCCGCTGAAGTCGCTGGGCGAAGAAAGCGACAGCGTCACGGTATGGGGCGAGCTTACCGATGTCGAGCATAAGGATACAAGAAACGGCGTTTATACGATAATCACGGCGGCACTTTGTGACGATACGGGAAGAGTGCCTGTAAAGCTGTTTGCCAAGGCTGAAATAATAGACGATTACGATTTTCTTGAAGACGGTGCGGTTTTTGTTATGCACGGCAGTTATAAGCTCGACACATTCGCAAATGAGATGCAGTTCAATCCTACGGATATAATGCAGGTTTCACTGCGTGATGATTACACTATGAAAACACCTGCGCCAAAGGCTTCCTCACAGGGAGGAAATGCACCTGCCGCTCCTGCAATGACAAAGGCAAACGTGTTTGCAGAGCCTGAGGAAATGGATCTGATGTTTGAAACCACGCATTTCGGCAGTAAGGCGAAGCTCGTAATGGGCAAGCCGATAAATGACGCTCCCGTTGAGATGGCAAGCATAATGACCGAGCGTGACAATGTTACCGTATGGGGTGAAATCTTCAATGTCGAGAAGAAGGAAACCAAGAGCGGAAAGTCAACGATAATCACAGCCGCATTCAGCGACAGGACTTCATCTATGATAATGAAGCTGTTCGTTTATAATACAAAGCTCGACAGCTACAGCTTTATTCAGAATGGCGCAAAGATACTTGCAAACGGCAGTTATAAGGCTGACGATTTTCTGCACTGCAACTGCTTTAATCCGCAGTCGGTAATGCTTGTCGAGGTAAAGCCGAAGCAGGACAATGCTCCCGAAAAGAGAGTAGAGCTTCATATGCATACCAATATGTCGGATATGGACGCAGTTACAGCTCCGTCAGTGCTTGTAAAGCAGGCTCACGCATGGGGTCACAAGGCGGTAGCTATAACCGACCACGGCAACGCACAGGCATATCCTGAGGCTATGAACACCGTTGAGAAGATAAACAAGGACGATCCCGACTTCAAGGTGATTTATGGTCTTGAGGCATACTTTGTAAATGACGGAAACGCAGTTGTTGACGGATGTGACAAGGTAAAAATCGAGGACGATATAATCGTATTCGACATAGAAACAACGGGACTTCATCCCGCAAACGAGCGTATAACCGAAATAGGTGCGGTAAAGCTGCGTAATATGGAGATAGTTGAACGATTCTCGACATTTGTAAATCCGATGATGCCGATACCGTCAAATATCACGGAGCTTACGGGTATCACGGACGATATGGTAGCCGACGCTCCGACCGAGGATGTTGCGGTCAGCGACTTTATGGCTTTCTGCGGCAATTCTCCCGTCTGCGCACATAACGCAAAGTTTGACGTGTCGTTTATCAGAAGTGCCGCCGCAAGAATGGAAAAGAGCTTTGATAATCCTGTAGTCGATACGCTGAGTATTGCAAAGGCGGCGCTCAAGGGTATCAAGAACTATAAGCTCGACACTATAGCAAAGTATTTTAAGCTGGGCGACTTTGACCATCACAGAGCGGTTGCGGACGCAGAAATGCTGTGCATGATATATATGCACATAGTAAACGATACAAGAAAGACCGCTAAGCTTGAATATATAGGCGACTTCAACACGGCGTTCGGAAGTGTGGATATAAAGAAGCTCCCTACTTATCACCAGATAATTCTTGTAAAGAACAAGGTCGGTCTGAAAAATCTGTACAGACTTATTTCCGCATCGAACCTTGATTATTTCTATAAAAAGCCGAGAATACCGAAATCCCTGCTGTCGCAGTACAGAGAGGGACTTATCATAGGAAGTGCGTGCGAGGCGGGCGAGCTTTTCAGGGCGATACTTGAAAAGGAATCGCAGGAGAAGATAGAGGAAATCGCATCGTTCTATGATTATCTTGAGATACAGCCTATCGGCAATAATATGTTCCTGCTTAGAAACGGCAAGGTAAGCAGTGAAGAAGATCTGAGAGATCTCAACCGTGCTATAGTCGAGCTTGGCGACAGGCTCGGAAAGCCGGTAGTCGCTACCTGTGACGTGCATTTCAAAGACCCTGAGGACGCTGTATTCCGTGAGGTACTGCAGGCAGGACAGGGCTATGAGGACTTTGCTAATCAACCGCCGCTTTATTTCAGAACTACAGATGAAATGCTTGAGGAATTCGCTTATCTTGGTGAAGAAAAGGCGAAGGAAGTCGTTATTACAAACACGAACAGAATTGCCGATATGATCGAGGTGGTACGGCCTATCCCCACAGGCACATATACTCCCCATATTGACGGTGCAGACGAAGAATTACAGCAGCTTTGCTGGGACAGGGCGCACGCATGGTACGGTGACAATCTGCCGGAAACAGTTGAAAAGCGACTCAAGAAGGAACTTGACTCTATCATAAAGCACGGATTCGCCGTACTGTATATGATAGCGCAGAAGCTGGTTGCGTTCTCGGAAAAGAACGGTTATCTTGTCGGCTCACGAGGCTCGGTAGGTTCATCGGTAGTTGCCATAATGGCAGGTATCTCCGAGGTAAACCCCTTGCCTCCGCACTACAGATGCCCCAAGTGCCGACACAATGAATTTATCCTTGACGGCTCTTACGGCTCGGGCTTTGACCTGCCGCCGAAAAAGTGTCCGAACTGCGATATAGATATGATCCGTGACGGTCACGATATACCGTTTGAAACGTTCCTTGGATTTGACGGCGATAAGTCGCCTGATATTGACCTTAACTTCTCGGGCGAGGTACAGGGAAAGGTACACAGATATACCGAAGAACTGTTCGGTAAGGATCACGTTTTCAAGGCGGGTACTATCTCCGCCGTGCAGGAAAAGACTGCGGAAGGCTTTGTACGCAAGTGGCTTGAAAAGAAGGGTATGACGGCAAATTCCGCCGAAATATCACGTCTTGCGGCAGGCTGTACAGGCGTTAAGAGAACTACGTCACAGCATCCAGGCGGAATGGTCGTTGTACCGAGCGATTATGAGGTTTATGACTTCACGGCGGTTCAGCACCCGGCGGATAAGACGGAGAGCGATATGATAACAACGCACTTCGACTTCCACGCACTGCATGATACTATACTTAAGCTCGATGAACTCGGACACGATGTGCCGACGCTGTATAAGCACCTTGAGGATATGACGGGTATAAAGATAGCGGATGTTCCGACAAGCGATCCTAAGGTTATGGAGCTGTTCACCTCGACAGAGCCGCTCGGCATAAAAGAGGAGGATCTCGGCGTTTCAAGCGGTACATACGGTATCCCCGAATTCGGCACGCCGTTTACACTGCAGATGCTTAAGGACGCACAGCCGAAGAAATTCTCCGACCTTTTACAGATCTCGGGTCTGTCGCACGGTACTGACGTATGGCTCGGAAACGCACAGGATCTTATCTCTGACGGAACCTGTACGATTTCAGAGGTTATCGGATGCCGTGATGATATTATGGTTTATCTTATGCATCAGGGTCTTGAGCCGAAGCTCGCATTCAAGATAATGGAGATAACCCGTAAGGGTAATGCCAAGAAGCTGTTCAACGAGGATATATATAAGGCGTTTGAAGAAAACAATGTACCGCAGTGGTATATCGAAAGCTGTAAGAAGATAAAGTACATGTTCCCTAAGGCACACGCCGCCGCTTATGTAACCGGTGCTGTAAAGCTGTGCTGGTTCAAGGTCTATTATCCGTCGGAATTCTATTCTGCGGTACTTACAAAGCACACAGAAAATATTGATGTAAAGACGGTTCTCGGCGGTAAGGAGAGCGTAAGAAACAAGATACAGCTTATCCAGTCAAACCCGGAGGCTACTGCAAAAGACAAGGGTATGCTTGACGCACTGCTGCTGATATATGAGATGATGCTCAGAGGCATCACGTTCCTGCCTGTTGACTATAAGAAGTCGAGGGCGACAACTTATGCGATAGAGGACGGAAACCTCCGTCTGCCGTTCCTTGCGGTAGAGGGCTGTGGTGAAAACGCCGCAATCAAGCTCAAGGAAGTTATCGACAAGGGAGATTTCATCTGCCTTGAGGATATTCAGGCACAATCAGGTATAAACAGCACCGTTCTCAGCAAGCTGTATGATATGAATGTATTCGGGGATCTTCCTCAATCCGCACAAATCTCCTTCTTCTAAGCGGGCGGAGAGTCGCCGCAGACAATTCCGCCTTTGGAGCAGTTACAGCTATCCGCAGGATAGCAAAACGGCGGGCGGCAATGTGCCGCTTCAAATTCCGACCTTTTTAAAGGTCGGTGAGGGGCTGAAGAACGGCGGACGGTCGGGGAAACGGTGATACAACAGACTTTACAGTTATATAACAATCACCGCAGACAATTCCGACCTTGCGGCGAGTCGCCGCAGACAATTCCGCCTTTGGAGCAGTTTCAGCTATCCGCAGGATAGCAAAACGGCGGGCGGCAATGTGCCGCTCCAAATTCCGACCTTTTTAAAGGTCAGTGAGGGGCTGAAGAACGGCGGACGGTCGGGGAAACGGTGATACAACAGACCTTAAACAACAAATATTGATTGTTGAAAATATAAAGTGTTTTAAGAAAGGCAAGGTAAAAACCAAGTGAACTATTCATTCAACGTGAGAATTCTCAGTCATTTTTATCACAGCGCAGTAAAGGCTGAACTTGAAAGACGGAATTTTCCGAAAGATATGGCGAAGAAGATTTTTGCCGAGCATAAGGCGGTAGTTGCCCGTGCAAAAGACATCGGCAAGTCAAAGCTGATGAGCTCTTATATGATGGGTGCGTATTTTATCGCTATGAACCGCAGTATAGGAAAGACGGCGGAAGAGAATTACGAAATATTAAAAGACGGATTATGTGCTTCAAAGCTGTTTCACAAAGCTGTAGGTAATGTAGACAGTTATCTTGACGAAAAGAAGATGCCCGGACGTCTTGCGTGGTCGGAAGAAAGCCACAAGAGAAAATACGGAAACGACTGGGTAGTTGATATATTACCTGCAAACGATGAATATGAGCTTGGTTATGACTATCACGAATGCGGTGTATGCAAGCTGTGCAAAGACGAGGGCTGTCCCGAACTCGCACAGTATATGTGCCGTATGGACTATGTTCTTGCGGACATTATGGATATGAAGCTCACAAGAACAAAAACTATAGCTGAGGGCGCTGATATGTGCGACTTCAGATACAGCAGAAAGTAAATTTGACTTAAAAGGATAACGGTACACAATGAAAACAGCGGCAATTATATGCGAATACAATCCGTTCCACAACGGACATAAATATCACATAGAGCAAACCCGTTTACAGCACGGTGCAACTCATATCGTATGCGTTATGAGCGGAAATTTCACCCAGAGGGGCGATGTTGCGTTTGCGGATAAATATGCGAGAGCGAGAGCCGCACTTATGGGAGGAGCGGATCTGGTGGTCGAACTGCCTACTCCGTTTGCACTGTCGAGTGCGGAGCATTTTGCTATGGGGGCTTGCCGTATTGCCGATTCGCTCGGTTGTGTCGATATGCTGAGCTTCGGCAGTGAATGCGGTGATGTTTCTGTGCTTGAGGAGGCGGCAGGAGCAGTTGAATATGCGGTGCAGACCGATGAGTTTTTCAGCCTTATGCGTAAAGGCACTTCGTATCCTGCGGCACTGAAGCAGACGGTCGAGAAGAATTATACGTCAGATGTTGTGCAAACGCTTACAGAGCCTAACAACACGCTGGCGGTCGAATATATCCGTGCGCTTGACAAGCTGGGCGGTATGATAAAGCCGGTCACGGTAATGAGGAGCGGTGCGGCACACGACAGTGACGAGGGCAGTGACACGGTAATCAGTGCATCAAGGCTCAGAAAAATGCTGAGTGCAGGCGAAGATGTAAGCGCATATACCGATTTTGCCGATTATGAGAATTTCGCACATATTGAAAATATCGAAACGGCAATCCTTGCAAAGCTACGCACTATGTCAAAGTCGGAATTTGAACGGCTTCCCAACGGCACGGGCGGAATGGACAGCAGGATATATAAGGCGGTACGCACGGCGGTTTCACTTCCGCAGCTGCTGCTTATGATAAAATCAAAGAATTTTACTATGGCAAGAATACGCAGACTTGTGCTGTGTGCATTCCTCAGCATAACGGGAAACGATCTTAAAAATCCTCCCGCTTATGCGAGGATACTGGGAATGAATTCAAAGGGCAGGGAAATACTTGCCGCAGGGGAGCATAAGCTGCCTGTGGACACATCGCTTTCGGCGCTGGCAAAAACAAGTGCGGAAGCGGAGCGTTTTGCAAGACTTGAAGAAAGAGCGGGAAATCTGTACGCACTGGCACTTGATAAAAAACAGCCGTGCGGTGCCGAATTTACTTCAAAGCCGGTTATAATATAAACAGGAGGAAACAGTATGGACAACGCAGGAAAATACAGAGAGCTTCGTGAAATGCACAAGGAATTTATATATCACGGCTACGACATTGCCGATGACGGAATATTCTTTCATTTTTCGATAGATGATTATCATTTTTATCCCTCGTGGAAAACCGAAAGCGGACTTCTCAAAAATGTAACTCCGTTTCTCGAATACATAATATTCAATCTCGGTATGGCTGAGCTTGTCAGCTACTGGAAATGCGCCTGTCCGCCTGTTGTAAAGGTAAAGTGCGGTTCTCTTGACGAAAAGCAGTGCCTGTGGTGGAAAAAGCTCTACTTCAACGGACTTGGAGAGTTCTTCTACAGGAACAATATAGACGCTGATTTTGACAGCTTTATGCAGATAGTACCTGATGATAACGGTAAGCGTAAATACAGCTGTGAAAGGGAAGTCGGCGGTTATCTCGTTGCGGTAGGCGGCGGAAAGGACAGCGTTGTTTCTCTTGAACTGCTCAGAAAATATCACGATGAAACGCTGTGCTATATAATAAATCCGAGAGGCGCTACGGTAGAGTGCGCCAAGGTCGCAGGCTTTGACGAAAGTAAAATTGTCGGACCTCGCAGAACGATAGACAGGGCGCTCCTTGAACGCAATGCGGACGGATACCTGAACGGTCATACGCCGTTCTCGGCGGTAGTCGCATTCTCGGCTTATCTGTTTGCTTATCTTTACGGCAAGAAGTATATAGTGCTGTCAAATGAAAGCAGTGCGAATGAAACTTATGTCAGCGGCAGGCAGGTAAATCACCAGTACAGCAAAAGCACCGAGTTCGAGCGTGATTTCAGAAGCTACGTTACCGAATATCTCGATGACGGTATACAGTATTTCAGCCTTCTGCGTCCGTGGAGCGAGTGGCAGATAGCAAAGAAATTCGTTACCTATCCGCAGTATTTTCCTGTGTTCCAGAGTTGTAATCTTGGCTCAAAAACGGATACATGGTGTGCGGATTGCGCAAAATGCCTATATGTATATATACTGCTGTCGGCATTTCTTGACGATGAAACGCTGGTGAAGATATTCGGAAAGAATATGCTCGACTGCGAAAAGTACGAGGATATGTTTGACGGGCTTGTGCTTGATGGCAAGGATAAGCCGTTTGAATGCGTAGGAACAAAGAGCGAGGTAAGGCTGTCGCTGTATATGGCAATAAAGCGCAGGGGAGAGAAGCTCCCTTATCTGCTCAGCCGTTACGCAAAAACCGATCCGCCCGTTCCGCAGAGCATGGATAATTATTTTGACAATGATAATTTTGTACCTCAGCACCTTATAGGACTGCTGAAGTAAGAAAGTGACGATATATGACTATAGATGAAAAGCTGAAAGCGTTTTTTGAGGGAAAGAAAGTTGTTATTTTAGGCTTTGGCAGAGAGGGACGTTCTACATTGAAGCTGCTCGGAAGCTGTAATTGCAAAAGCATTACGGTAGCCGATATGAACCCTGTGCCGGAATCGGAAGCGGAGGGCTGTACGCTTTGCTGTGGAGAGGATTATCTTACCTGCCTTGACAACTGCGATGTTATAATGAAAGCTCCGGGTGTTATTCTTAAAAATATTGTGAGCGATGAAATAAAGGCAAAGATTACCTCACAGACCGACTTGTTTTTACGTTTTTGCGACAATATGATAATAGGAATCACGGGAACTAAAGGAAAATCGACCACGTCAAGCCTGATAAAATTCTTTATCGAAAAAAGCGGCAAGGATACGATGCTTATAGGCAATATAGGCGTACCTCCGCTTGAAAGACGGGAGGAATTCACAAAGGATTGTGTTATCGTATGTGAAATGTCCTGTCATCAGCTTGAATATGTCAAGGCATCTCCCGATGTGGCGGTACTGCTGAATATTTACCCCGAGCACCTTGACCACTATACCGATTTTGCGGCTTACAGAAACGCAAAGCTGAACATTTTCCGCTATCAGAATGAAAACGATACGCTGATAATCGGTGAAGAGGTAAAGCAGTATGCCGATACGAAGGCAAAAATTATAACGGCGGGCTTTTCCTGCGGTGATATAGGAACAAGAAACGGCGGTATCTTTATCGGTGATGAATTTTACCCTGCCGATATGATAGATACAAAGCTCAAAGGCGAGCATAACCTATATAATATAGCGATAGCGATTTATGCCGCCACAAAGGCAGGCTGTACCGTAAAGCAGTGCCTTGATGCGCTTCCGCAGTTTTGCGGACTTGAACATCGTCTTGAGTATGTCTGCACGCTGAACGGTGCGGAGTATATCAACGACAGCATAAGCACAGCGCCGCAGACGGCTATAGCCGCACTTAAAGCGTATCCTGATACCGATACGCTGATAATAGGCGGAATGGACAGGGGTATACCTTATGATGAACTGTCCGACTGGCTTAGCGGTGATACTTCGGTCAGAAATCTGATAATCCTCCCCGACAGCGGCAAGAGAGTAGCCGAGAAGGTCACAAATCCGCTTGTAAAGCTGATCTATGCCGATGATATGGAGCAGGCTGTGAAATATGCGAAGCAGGTAACGAAAACACGTTGCATCTTATCGCCTGCCGCCGCAAGCTACGGCTTTTACAAGAACTTTGAAGAGAGAGGAAAGCACTTCAAGGAGCTTGTGACATCAAATAATTGATATGATCAACTATAAAATGGGGTTGAGGGGCGTAGCCCCCAACAGGGACTAGGGGCGGTAGCCCCAGCAATATAGCTCTGGCACGGATGCTGGGCGTGTATGCACAAAGGCTCTATGCAAGGACGCATACAAGTGGTCGAACAAAGTCGGTGCAGGACGCACCGACAACAAACGACCACGGTTGCACAGATGCAAAGCTATTAGAGTGTCCTAAATGGGATAGGGTTAGAGAATTTGTGCTATTTTTATAGAATTGAACTTTACTATAATTAGCTAGTATCAAATAATTGATACTAGCCCAAAAACTTTTTGTAACAAATGACGAAATTTCCCCGATATAACTGTGGGGATTGACAAAATCGGTTTTATGTGTTATCATATTATCGTGATAGCACATTAGCACGCTAAAGTGCAGTGATATAAATAAAGAAACAAAGCCGGCAGGCATGAAAGGAAATAACCATAGATGAAAAGCTACGATCTTATTACACCAGAGGGTACAAGAGATCTGCTGTTTGACGAGTGTGTAGCCCGTAAAGAAGCAGAGGACAAATTAAGAGCGGTGTTCACCGCACACGGATACAGCGAAGTGATTACTCCTGCGCTTGAATTTTACGATGTGTTCAACAACAAGACAAGGAGCTTCCGACAGGAAGATATGTACAAGCTGACAGACGGCAAGGGCAGACTTATGGTAATGCGTCCGGACAGTACAATGCCTATCGCTAGAATAGTTGCGACAAGACTGCGTGACGGTGTGTTCCCGTTAAAGCTGTTCTGCTCGCAGAATATCTACCGCTGTAATCCTAAAATGGCAGGCAGGGACGACGAATTCATGCAGAGCGGCGTTGAGATAATAGGCGGAGATGAGAAGCGTTCCGACCTTGAGGCGCTCAGCCTTGCGGCGCAGGTGCTGAACTCCTGCTCAAGCGATGATGTACGTCTTGAAATAGGAGATAACACGTTTTATAAGCTGCTTCTTGAAAAGCTTGATATTGACGATGAAGAAACGGTAAGAAGCCTTATTGAGTCAAAGAACACTCCCGACCTTACGCAGTTTATCAAGGAAAACGTTGACAGCGATCCCGAAAAACGCAGATATTCCGAGATACTTTTACAGCTCCCCGATCTGTTCGGCGGTGCGGAGGTATTTGACAAGGCTGAAAAGCTGTTCGCAGGCACAGCGCTTTCCGACAGGCTGACCGAGCTTAAGGAAACGTTTGACGCACTGAGAAAGCTTGAAGCAGAAGATAAGATAACAGTCGATTTAGGACTTGTAAACAAGGCTGAGTATTATACGGGAATCGTGTTCAGAGGATATATAGAGGAATATGGTCAGGCTGTGCTTTCGGGCGGAAGATATGATACGCTTATCGGCAGCTTCGGAGCGGACGATATGCCGGCTGTAGGCTTTGCGGTAAACGTAAACGCTATTGCAGCGGCTAATCTCAGAAGCAACAGAAGCACAAAGGCACGTCACGCAGAGGTTCTGGTATTTGCCGCAGATGAGGATCTGATAGACGGTATCAGCCACTGCACAAAGCTTATTTCAAAGGGCATCAGTGCGGAGTTCAGCACCTGCCCCACGCTTGATGCGGCTATGGAATATGCTAAGGCTAACAAAATCGGCAGAATAGATATAATAGATAAAGAAAAGAACGAACAGCCCGTTACAATGACGCTGTAAGAAGGGATATACATAAATGGACAAGAAAACAATCAGAATCGCTCTTACTAAGGGCAGACTTGAAAAGGACACGGTAAACCTTTTCGATAAGATAGGATATGATGTTTCACAGCTTCGTGACAAGGGCAGACGGCTTATACTTGATATACCGGGAAGCAATATCGAGGTAGTCCTTGCAAAAGCCGCAGATGTACTGACTTATGTAGAACACGGCGTATGCGACTTAGGCGTTGTCGGCAAGGACACTATAGATGAGCATGGCGGAAGATTTTTCGAGGTATGCGATCTGGGATTCGGCCGCTGCAGATTTGCTCTTGCGGGCAAAGTCGGCAACAACTTCTATGAGGGCTGTGGTGTTAAGACTATTGCCACAAAGTATCCGAATATCACAAGAAGATTCTTCGAGTCAAAGGCTATGGACGTTGATATAGTAAAGATAGAAGGCTCTGTAGAGCTTGCTCCCTTGCTTGAACTGTCGGACGGTATCGTTGATATAGTCGAAACCGGTACAACACTTAAGGAAAACGGACTTGAGGTATACGAATACGTTTCACCGATTTCAGCCCGTGTTATAGTAAATCCGGTAAGTATGAAGCTCAAGAAGAACAGTATTGAAGATCTTATAGACAAGATGGAAAGCAACATATAAGAAAGGACGCTAAGTAAGATGATAAAGACTATCAAAGCAGACGGCAGTGAAAAAGAATTCCTCGCAGGTATGAAAAAGCGCAGCAGTGAAGTAAACGCAGAGGTTGAAAAGACCGTAAGAGCAATTATAGACGATGTTGCCGCAAGAGGCGATGAGGCTGTAAAGGAATATACCGCAAGGTTTGACTGCCCCGATATGCAGTATTACAGAGTACCCGATGAAGTCATACAGGACGCACTAACAAATGCAGACCCCGACTTTGTGAACTCAATGCTTAACGCTCAGGAGAACATTACGGCATTCCACACCCGTCAGAAGCAGAACGGATATATGATGACAGACGAGAGCGGCTGTATCTTAGGTCAGCGTGTAAGAGGTCTTGACAGAGTAGGCTTATATGTTCCGGGCGGCACGGCGGCTTATCCTTCGTCTGTTCTTATGAACGCTATCCCTGCAAAGATTGCAGGCGTAGGCGAGATCATTATGGTAACTCCTCCTATGAAGGACGGTACGCCGAATAGCGATATACTTGTGGCGGCGGCTCTGTGCGGCGTTGACAAGATATTCATGTGCGGCGGCGCTCAGGCTGTTGCGGCTCTGGCATTCGGCACAGAGGAGATACCCAAGGTATCAAAGATAGTAGGTCCGGGTAATATCTTCGTAGCGACAGCAAAGAAGCTCCTTTACGGAACGGTTGATATTGATATGATAGCAGGTCCGAGCGAAATTCTTATAGTTGCGGACGATACCGCTAACCCGAAATATGCCGCCGCAGACCTTATGTCGCAGGCAGAACACGACAAGCTGGCTAGCTCCGTGCTTATAACGACAAGTCAGCGTGTTGCCGATGAAACAGTAAAGGAAATCGAAAGACAGGTTGCAGACCTTTCAAGAAAGGATATTATCAACACATCTCTTGATAACTGCGGTGCGATAATCATATGCGACGATATGGACAAGGCTTGCGAGATAGCAAACGAAATTGCTCCCGAACACCTTGAGGTGCTTGCCGCAAATCCTCTCGAATATATAGGAAAGCTGACAAACTGCGGTTCGCTGTTCCTCGGAGAATATGCTCCGGAGCCTCTCGGTGACTATTACGCAGGACCTAACCACGTTCTTCCCACAAGCGGTACGGCAAGATTCTTCTCACCGCTTTCAGTTGACAGCTTTATCAAGAAGTCAAGCTATATCTACTATACAAGAGAAAAGCTGTACGGCGCTAAAGAGGATATTGTAAGAATAGCAAATCGTGAAAGACTTACAGCACACGCAAACGCTATCACGGTAAGATTCGAGGACTGACAGATGAACTATACAACATGGGAACAGCGTGTCCGCAAGGTCGAGCCGTATACACCCGGCGAACAGCCTAAGACGGACAATGTAATAAAACTGAACACTAACGAAAACCCTTTTCCGCCGTCACCTATGGTAGAAAAGGTCATAAAGGAATATAACGAGGACGCACTGAGATTATACCCCGATACAAGAGCGGGACTGCTTGTTGACGCACTGGCGAAGCGTTACGGCGTTGACAGCGATCAGGTGTTTGTAGGTGTAGGCTCTGACGATGTAATATCGCAGACGTTCCTTACATTCTTCAATTCCGACAAGGAAATTCTTTTCCCCGATATTACATATTCGTTCTATGATGTATGGGCGGATCTTTACAGAATACCGTACCGTACAGTGCCTTTAAAGGACGATTTTACAATTAATCCCGATGACTACAAGTGTGACAACGGCGGTATAATTATCCCCAACCCCAACGCACCGACAGGCGTACTTGAAAGCCTTGATACGATAGAGGAAATTTTAAAGGCTAACCCCACCTCTGTAGTAGTAATAGACGAGGCGTATATAGACTTCGGCGGAACAAGCTGTCTGCCGCTTATAGACAAGTATGAAAATCTGCTCGTAGTACAGACATTCTCAAAGTCACGCTCTATGGCGGGTATGAGAATAGGCTTTGCCATCGGCAGTAAGAAGCTGATAAAGTATCTAAGCAATGTCAAATTCTCGGTAAACAGCTACACGATGAATCCGCTGTCTATTATAGGCGGTGCGGCGGCTGTAGAGGACGAGGAGTATTTCCAAAAGACAACGCAGGAAATTATAAATACAAGAGAATACAGCAAGAAAAGGCTTACTGAGCTTGGCTTTACATTCCCGGATTCGATGAGTAACTTTATCTTTGCTTCTCATAAGAAGGTACCTGCAAAGGAAATCTTCACAAAGCTCAAAGAGCAGGGAATATATGTACGCTACTGGGATAAGCCCAGAATCAACAATCACCTCAGAATATCTATCGGCACTAAGGAAAATATGGACAAGGTGTTTGAAAAGCTTGCCGAAATAGTCGGCTGAATACCGAAAGGATAAGAATATGAGCGTTATCGAAAGAAAGACAAAGGAAACCGATATAAAGGCGGAGCTTAACGTTTACGGCAGTTCAAAAGCCGAGATAGACAGCGGTATAGGCTTTTTTGACCATATGCTGACGGCACTTACCGTTCACGGCGGATTTGATTTAAAACTCAAGTGTGACGGAGATTTATACGTTGACGGACACCACACGGTAGAGGACTGCGGAATAGTGCTTGGCAAGGCGCTGGCTGAGGCACTCGGCGACAAGAGCGGTATCGTGCGTTTCGGAAGCGCATATGTTCCTATGGACGAGGCACTTTCATTCTGTGCGGTCGATATAAGCGGCAGACCCTATCTGGTGTTTGACGCAGAATTTACCGATGACAGAACGGGTACGTTCGATAACTGCCTTACGGAAGAATTTTTCCGTGCGTTTGCTTTCAATGCGGGAATTACGCTTCACGTTAAAAATGTTTACGGCAGGAACGACCACCACAAGATAGAGTCGATGTTCAAGGCAGTGGCTTATGCACTTAAAACAGCCGTAAGGAAAAATTCGGACGGCTCTGTAGTTTCCACGAAAGGAACATTATAATGATAACGATAATCGACTATGGTGCAGGAAATCTGTTCAGCGTGCAGAACGCACTGAATTTTCTCGGTGTGGAAAACAATATATCGAGTAAGGTCGAGGATATTATTTCGGCGGATAAGCTGATACTGCCCGGTGTGGGAGCGTTTCCTGATGCTATGAAGATGCTAGACGAGGCAGGGCTTACCGAAGTGATAAAAGAGCAGGCGAAGAAAAAAGCACTTATGGGTATCTGCCTTGGAATGCAGATGCTGTTTGACAAGAGCTATGAGTTCGGTGAAACCGAGGGGCTTGGGCTTATACCGGGTACGGTGGAGCTTATGCACCCTGCAAACAATCTTGTAATACCGCACATCGGCTGGAACTCGCTTGAAAAGAACGAGCCGTGCAAGCTGCTCGAAAGCGTAAACGACGGTGATTATGTATATTTTGTACACTCTTATGCGGCTGTGACCGACAGCAAGAATGTTGCGGCATACTGCGACTACGGTATGAAAGTGCCTGCGCTTGTTATGAGCGGCAATGTGTACGGCTGTCAGTTCCACCCTGAAAAGAGCGGTAAGACAGGACTGGGAATACTTAAAACTTTTGCGTCGCTTTAAGCGGCAAGTGAGAAAGGAGCTACTTATGGATAAGCTGATATGTTCATGCAAAGGCAAGCTGAAGCAGGGATTTTTCTCGGGCGGATTACTTCCGCTGCAGGCTCAGGTGTCGGTCGAATTTGAGGTCTACGGAGTAGCTGTAAGTCCGGTCACGGCTTATGTCTGCACAAAGTGCGGAAAGGTTGAGCTGTACGCAGATAAAACTGTTGTCTGCGACCCCGCAGAGCAAGGAAAGGAAAACGAAGGCGAATGATAATTCTACCTGCAATTGATATAAAGGACGGCAACTGTGTGCGTCTTGTAAAAGGCGATTACGGCACTGCACACAAGGTAGCGGAAAGCTATATGGATACAGCGAGGAGCTTTGAACAGGCAGGCTCACAGTGGATACATATGGTCGATCTTGACGGAGCGAAGGACGCAAGCACCGCAAACAAGGAGATATTCCTTGATGTAGCGAAAAATACAAGACTGAAAGTAGAGGTCGGCGGAGGCATAAGAAACCTTGATACCGTTGAAATGTACCTTTCGGGCGGTGTGTCAAGAGTTATAATCGGCTCTGCGGCTGTCAAGAATCCTCAGCTTGTAAAGGACGCTGTAAAGGAATACGGCGACAGGATAGCGGTAGGAATTGACGCTAAGAACGGTTATGTTGCGACTGAGGGCTGGCTTGAAACCTCGGACGTTTACTTCACCGAGCTTGCAAAGCGTATGTCGGACGAGGGTGTAAAGTACATTATCTTTACCGATATTTCAAAGGATGGAACGCTGTCGGGTGTGAATGCCGTTCAGCTTGACAAAATAAACAAGGCTTGCAGTGCGAATATCATAGCAAGCGGCGGTGTGCATACGATAGATGACATTATCACCTGCAGAAAGCTCGGACTTTACGGTACGATATGCGGAAAGTCGCTGTATCAGGGAACGCTTGATTTAAAGCAGGCGCTTTATGAGGCAACAAATGACTAACCGTGCTGTCGGTATTATAGGCTCGGCGGTATGCTCAGTTTCAGTGCTGTGCTTTGCGGTCAGCATGATAGTAGGGATATTTGTAAACACTTTGTTTTTATCGTGTTTTGCAAGTATGTTTATAGCACTGGGATTTATGCTTTTTATGTGCGCTGTTTCAGGGTCAAACAAAGATAATGAAAAGCGTGCTTGCGGTAATGTAAGTCTTGTATGTGCGGCGATATATGTTACGCTGATATTTTTGGTTTACTTTGCCGAGTGCACAACTGTAAATCTTTCGCCCCGGCTTGACGAAAAGATATTATCAATCATCGATTACGGTCATACGGGAAGCCTTTTCTTCAATTATGATCTGCTCGGATACGGCTTTATGGCATTGTCAACATTCTTCGCTGGCTTTCTTGTTAATAAAACAGAAAAGCACGGTAAAACACTCTCGCTTATGCTGAAAATACATGGGATATTTTTCCCGTCGTGTTTTTTAGTGCCGATGTTTCCGCTGTTTAACGGCGGTGACGGCGATACGCTGACAGGCACGGTTCTGCTTTTGGTATGGTGTGCATACTTTTTACCCGTTTGCTGTCTTGGTTTCGGGTATTTCCGCAATAAAAAGAGCTGAAAAAGAAAGGAATATATATGCTCGCAAAAAGAATTATACCCTGCCTTGATGTTCGTGACGGCAAGGTGGTAAAGGGAATCAACTTTGTAGGAATAAAGGAAGTCGGCGACCCTGTTGAATGTGCAGAGGAGTACAACGCACAGGGTGCAGATGAGATATGCTTTCTTGATATAACCGCTACGCACGAGGGCAGAGGCACTATGGTTGACGTGGTGCGCCGCACGGCACAGCGTGTATTCGTTCCGCTGACGGTCGGCGGAGGAATTTCAAGCGTTGACGATTTCAGAGAACTGCTCAGAAGCGGTGCGGACAAGGTGTCGGTAAACTCTGCGGCTGTAAGAAATCCTCAGCTTATCCACGATGCCGCCGAGATATTCGGCAGTCAGTGCGTGGTAGTGGCAATTGACGCTAAGAAAAAGGGCGACAGCTGGACGGTAGTTGTAAACGGCGGCAGGATAGATATGAATATAGACGCTATCGAGTGGGCAAAGAAAGCCGAAGAACTCGGTGCAGGCGAAATACTGCTCACGTCTATGGATACAGACGGCATGAAAACAGGCTTTGATATAGAGCTTCTGAACGCTGTATGCGATGTGGTAAAGATACCTGTTATCGCAAGCGGCGGTTGTGGTACGCTTGAGCATTTCTCGGAGGTGTTCCAAAAGACAAAAGCGTCTGCGGCACTGGCGGCATCGCTGTTCCACTATAAAGAACTCACGGTATCTCAGGTAAAGGAGCATCTTGAAGAAAACAATATACCTGTCCGCTGTGTAGATTAAAAGCAATTCAGGGAGGCTTATAACCTCCCGTCAGTTTGTAGAAAAAGTCTGTATTTATAAAAATAGAGCAAATTCTCTATCCCTATCCCCAAACCCCTTCCCCTCGGGAAGGGGCTATATTACTGGGGCTACCGCCCCTAGACCCCGTCGGGGGCTTTGCCCCTGCGACCCCATTTTTAAATAAGCAAGAGGTTTATCGACAGACTGATACAAGATTACATCTTGCTTAGCCGTCTTCCCTTGTTACCTTATCAAGAGCGATTGATGTTATGATCTTTTTATCTCCGCTCTTTGTGATAACATAAGTCATAGACTTGCTTGAAACCTGCTCGTTGACAAGACCGGGTATAGATACCGTAGGCGGATAATAATCAACGGTGAGCGTGTATGTTTCACCGACATTGCTTATTTTCGAAACTACGGGGTAGTAGTTCGGGATACGGTTTGTGTCTGCCACGATGTATACCTTTTTCTCGGAATTGTAGGTTGCAAGGTCCTGCACATGGCCTACTGTCTGGTGCTTTACCTCAATACTGCTTCCGAAAACATTCTTTGCCGCAGTTTCAACGTCAAATTCGGGAATATACATTACACCAGTGTCCGTTTCATAGTTGGACGTGTCGCCCGTGAGAAGTATTTTTGAAACTGCTATCTTTATTATAGTTGATTGTGTAAGCGTTGAAGCATCCTCAAAGCTGGGGGGATCGGTTGCGACAACGGGATAAAGGTAAAGGGCGAACTCTTCCTTAAGGTCGGTCTGATTGGATATCCTGCCTATCCCGCCGCTGATCGCTATTACGGTATTTACCGCACCGACTACAGCGAACACGATGATAAGAAGTCCGACAACAAAGTAGGCTATCTTCTTTGCAAGCCCTTTGTGGCGGTGTTCGGGAACATCGACAACGATGACCTCGTCCTGCTCGATCTCGCTCGGATCCTCCGACAGTGCCTCCTCTATAGAGCCTGCAAGTCCGTGAAGAACCTTGCTCTCGCTTTTTGCCTCTATGTGATTTTTATTCTTAATCCTCTTTTTTGCCATTTATAAGCGTTCCTCCTACCCTCTTGTCTGACCGTTGCCGTTGACAAGATATTTGAACGTTGTCAGAGCCTCAAGGCCCATAGGTCCTCGTACATGGAGCTTCTGCGTTGATATGCCTATCTCTGCTCCGAGTCCGAATTCAAAGCCGTCCGTAAAGCGTGTGCTGGCATTTACATATACAGCCGCCGCATCGACTTCACGCTGGAACTTCTCAGCATTACGCAGATACTCGGTCACTATACACTCGCTGTGGCCTGTGCCGAAGCGGTTGATATGAGCTATAGCTTCATCTATATCATCTACTGTCTTTACGGCAATCTTAAGGTCGAGGAACTCTCTGCGGTAATCTTCATCATCGGCTATCTTTTCAAGCGTGATATATGCACTGCTTGCTTCATCGCCGACAAAGGTCACCTTTCCGTTCCACCTTTCAGCGAGCTTCTTCAAAAAGCCCTCAGCTATATTCTTATGCACAAGTACGTTTTCAATGGCGTTGCACACAGACGGACGCTGTGTCTTTGCGTTATCCACTATATCCACTGCCATATCAATATCAGCAAAGCGGTCAACATAAACGTGGCAGTTGCCCTCGCCTGTCTGTATTACGGGTACTGTAGCGTTCTTTATTACGGCGTTTATAAGTCCGCCGCCGCCTCTTGGGATAAGCACGTCAACATATTCGTTTGCTTTCATAAGCTCGGTTGCGGTATCTCTTGATGTGTCCTCTACAAGCTGTACGATGTCAGGATTGACACCGTGCTTTTCAGCCGCCGCTCTCATAATACCGACAAGGCACTTGTTTGAATTTATAGCATCACTGCCGCCACGCAGAATTACAGTATTGCCGGCTTTAAGGCAAAGGCATCCTGCGTCTACCGTAACATTGGGGCGTGACTCGAAAATAATGCCGATAACGCCGAGCGGTACGGATTTTTTTATTACGGTAAGGCCGTTAGCCAAGGTGTTTCCGCCGAGAATTTTTCCTACGGGGTCGGGCAATGCCGCAACCTGTCTTACACCCTCAGCCATACCGTCTATTCTGGCATCGGTAAGGGTAAGACGATCCACCATAGCAGCCGCCATATTGTTTTCGTGCGCCGCAGTTATATCAAGCTCGTTTGCCTTTTTTATTTCATCTCTGCCGTTTTCAAGCATTACGGCGATAGTGGCGAGTATATCGTTTTTAAGCGACTGCGACAGCATTGCCGAGTTTTTAGCCGCCGATTTTGCCTTTTTTCCGAGTTCGTCTATGTAGCTCATATTTTTCCTTTCAGTCCTCGTCTGCGGTGAATACTGTGCAGACAGCCTTATTCTCAAACAGATCGTAAAGTATTTCGGGACGCTGACCGTTTATTATTACAGTCGGTATGCCGTGTTCCTTTGCGATAGTAGCCGCCTCGAGCTTTGTTATCATACCGCCGCTTGCAAACTCACTGCCCTTGTCCTTTGCCGAACTTATCATCTCGCTTGTTATCTGCTTTACCTCAGGAATCAGCTTTGCGCCGGGAAGTTTAGGGTTCTTGTCGTATAAGCCGTCAACATCGGTAAGGATTATCAGCAGATCGGCACTGCACAGCGCCGCTACTATTGCGGATAACGTATCGTTCTCGTCAAAGTCAAGCTCCTGTATCGAAACGGTATCGTTTGCATTGATTATAGGCACTATACCCATATCAAGAAGCGTATTGAACGTGTTTATAACGTTCTCTTTTCTTGTCTTGTTGCTGATAACGTCACGGGTAAGAAGCACCTGTGCGACCGTGTGATTGTAGTTTGCAAATTCACGGTCGTAAATGTGCATAAGCTCGCACTGACCTATAGCGGCGCAAGCCTGCTTTTTCGGCATCTCCTTAGGCTTCGAGTGAAGTCCTGCCTTTGCCGCACCTACGCCCTGTGCGCCTGATGTAACAAATATCACGTCCTTGCCGGAATTTTTCAGATCCGACATTACCTCTATCAGCTTTGAAACACGTCTTATATTAAGATTGCCTGTGTTATGGGCAAGCGTGCTTGTGCCTACCTTTATAACAATTCTCTTTACGCTTGAAAAATCCATCATATATTTCCTCTTGCTTAGTCGAGCAGAATACGCTCGTCACAATATTCACATTCGCATATATCGCCCTGTACCTTGAAGCTGTGGGGGAGATAATGCTCGGTCTTTGTAATGCACTTGGGGTTTGTGCATTCAACATCGTTCTTTATCGTACCTGTCAGCAGCTTAGGCGCACCGAGCCTGCCCTCAAGCACGGACATTATAAGCGCCATACGCACAAACATTCCGTTCTTTGCCTGAGTAAAGTACATTGCTCTCGGATCGTCATCCACATCCATTGCTATCTCGTCTACTCTGGGGAGCGGATGCATAACTATCATATCCTTTGGCGCTTTCTTCATTTTTTCGGTGTCAAGGCGGAATACATCCTTCTGCCTGTTGTATTCCTCCTCGCTTGAAAAACGCTCCTTCTGTATTCTTGTCATATAGAGCATATCAAGCGATTCGCTTGTTATCGCCTCGTCAAGAGAATATATCTCCTTATAAGTACAGCCTCTTGCGTTAAGCACGTCCTTGATATATGACGGCAGAGCAAGCTCGGGTGTTGATATAAGTATGAACTCGTTGCCCTCATAGCGTGACAGTGCCTTAAGCTGTGAGTGTACCGTTCTTCCGTAACGCAAATCGCCGCATAGACCTATCTTCAAATGGTCAAGCCTGCCCTTTTCGTTTTTCAGCGTCAGCATATCGGTAAGCGTCTGCGTAGGGTGCAGATGTCCGCCGTCGCCTGCATTTATAACAGGGCAATCGGCTGTGAGTGCCGCCGCTTTTGCACTGCCCTCGTATGGATTTCTCATTACAAGAATATCGGCATAGCTGCTGACTATTTTCGTTGTATCCTTGATATTTTCGCCTTTGGAAACAGAGGATGTTGACGGATTATCAAATCCTATTATCGTACCGCCGAGCCTCAGCATTGCAGTCTGAAAACTCATCTGCGTTCTTGTTGACGGCTCGTAGAACAGAGTACCCATTATCTTTCCGCTGCATCTTGAACGGTAAAGTGCGGGGTTCTTCTGAATCTGCTGTGCCAGTTCAACTATCATATTCCACTCATCAGGTGAATATGAATCGAGGTCGATAAGATTACTGAATGTTTCCATTGTTGTCATTTCCTTCCTTGCTTTGCGCATCCTCGCCTTTTTGGAGGGGAGTTATATATCCTTCCTTTATGCCCTCTGTGCTTTCTTCGGGCATAAAGATAATCTTGACGGTTTTAAGTATAAGCAGAATATCTTTGGCAAGTGTATATTTTTCAATATACATAAGATCGAGCTTCAGCTTATCGTAAGGGGTAGTGTTATACTTGCCGACAACCTGTGCGTTACCGGTAAGTCCTGCCTTGACTTTAAGGCGGAATGCGAACTCCGGCATTTCCTTTTCATACTCACGGCTGATCTCGGGTCGCTCGGGACGGGGTCCTACGACAGACATATCGCCCTTGAAGATATTGAACAACTGCGGAAGCTCATCGAGTCTGACTTTTCTTATGAACTTTCCGACAGGGGTCACTCGTTTATCGCCGTCGCTTGCAAGCCGTGCCACGCCGTCGCTTTCGGCATTTACAACCATGCTCCTGAATTTCAAAAGTTTGAATTCTTTACCGTCCTTGGTAAGACGCACCTGCTTATACAGCACCGGACCATGATCGCACAGCTTTATAGCAATAGCTGTTATCAGCATAAACGGAGAAGCAATAATAATACCTATCGAGGACAGGAGAATGTCAAAGCAACGCTTGAAGAAACGCTGTTCAATACCCAGTCCGTAATTTTTGGAAATGATAAGCGGAGTGTCGAACAATTCCATATTATCGCCGCCTCTTACGATAATATCGCTTATCTTAGGTACAAGGTAAGTCCTTATCGATGTCTTGAAGCAGTATTTGAGTATGTCGTTCCTGATCTCGTTCGGAGTATCGCATATCACCACGCCGTCATAATTCGGTATCTCCGCAGTAATAGCCTCCAGCCCCTCGGAAACATTCATCATACGAGTGATATTGTACTTATCGCGACGACTGCTCATTTTTTCCACCAGCATTCTGGCAGGCTGTTCAAGTCCGTATATCATTATCACGTTCTTTGCAGGGTATAAGGCACGGAATATCTTTCCGCTTATAAACGCCCACAAAGCTATGACCACCGCCTGATACAGCGTGCCGACAAGAAGCGGTCGGGGGTCAAGCATAGATCGTGATATAAGGCATATCTGGATATAGGTTATGAAGTTTGTGCAAAGTGTAGCAAGAATCTGCGACACTATAATATCGGTCGTCTTATGAGAGCCGATCTTAAGTCCCTTGTATATTCTTGAGAAAACATAAAGAATTGCAAAGTACAATCCGAATAACAGCCAGTTTCCTTTTCTAAAGAAGCTGAAAGCCATCTCGCTGTTATAGTAATTCAGCCATATAATGCCGAAGGTGGAGGTTTCCCATGTAAGAAGTACCAGAGCATCTACTATAAGAGCGGTACGTTTGTATTTTTCTTTATCCTTATTCAATACGACACATCCTTGAAACCGCTTTTGAGCGGAAGTAGTTTATAATCGAATTTAGTATAGCACAATTTGTCGTAATAATCAAGACTTTTGCCGTTATATCACAAAACGCTCATCTTATATATTTCGGAAAACAATGACAGCCCACTGTAAAACAGCAGGCTGTCACCGGGAAATAAGGAAATAAGGAAAATACAAAAGAAAGTGTCGCTTTCTTTTTGTATTGTCTTGAGTATATCATAGCAGGTGTACTATAAAAAGGACAGACTTGTTCCGAGTGTAAAAAGCAAGCAGGCTTACCGGTAAGGGTAAGCCTGTCAGATTGTAGAAAAAGTCTGTTTTTGAAATTAACTTCTGATTTATTATCCCTATCCCCC
>ENA-OURU01000368-OURU01000368.1-human-gut-metagenome-genome-assembly--contig:-NODE-368-length-71212-cov-34.472786_pt1 | contig 71212 bp, 73 predicted proteins | sample MGYA00242137_ERZ509064 | MGnify/ENA primary metagenome ERZ509064 (study PRJEB26280, sample SAMEA2338777) | human gut metagenome | biome: human gut; feature: human-associated habitat; material: faeces...
GATATACGGTTTGCAAGTTTGCAAAAAAAAACTGCTGACATTAAACGTTCGTTTTAATTCATATACTTTCGTTTTATCTAAATAGCTATTTCGGCGGCAAAATTATCCCCTGCTTTTTGATGAGAAAAAACGAACCATTTTTTTCATCAGGAGGTTACAGATGAACACAGCAGAACATATTGCCGGAGAGCCGGCAATTTCGGTTATCGTCCCGATATACAACGTTGAACCGTATCTCGGCGAATGTCTTGACAGCCTGTGCGGACAGACCCTGCGCAATATTGAAATCATCGGCGTGGATGACGGCAGCACGGACGGCAGCGGTGCCCTGTTGGACGAATACGCGGCAAAAGATAAGAGAATTATCGCCGTGCATCAGAAAAATGCCGGCGTTTCGGCGGCACGCAATGCGGGAATGCGCCTGGCCAGAGGGGAATACCTCGCTTTTGTGGACGGCGATGACTGGATGGAAAGAACGGCGTATGAGGATATACTGCAGAAGCTGCAAGGCCGGCGGCCGGATATTGTCATTTTCAGGCATACAAGTATTTATGGCGGTGAATTACGCCCTACTCGTCCTTACGGCAATATCGGCAATCCACAAGGTTTTTGCGCTCTGACAGAAGAATTCGCCGCTGTTGTTTGGAATAAATTGTATAAGAAGCAATTTATTGAAGAAAATTTATGCAGTTTTACCGTAGGGGTATCAATCGGAGAGGATTCTTTATTTAATTTATGCTGTTTTGCTGCTTCTCCTTTGTGTACTATTATTGACAGCAGTTATTATTTTTATCGTCAATTGCGTTTGGGGGCAACAGCATCCACACCGATTAGCACAAAACAAGTTTTTTTAATGAAATCTGCGCTTGAAGCATCTGATTTTTATAAACAACTCTCGCTTATTGAACGCTTTGCTGCAGATATTGTTGTTTGCAGGTCCTGCTTATATCGTTTTCAAATTCTTTCGGAACAGCAACGGCGGACAGAAATATCGTACCTGAGCCAATTATGGAGTGATATGAAGAATCGCTATCCGGCTGATATGCTGAATAAAAATAAAAGCCTTATCCAATTATCGGATTTGATACGGCATAAAGGCAAAGAAATGTCCATGCTTCCTTTTCGGCAGAAAATCTTTTCCATCAAAAATTCAAGGGACAAACGACATAAAATCGTGCGCGTTTTAGGACTGGAGCTGAAATTTGAGCGAAAAAAATGCCGAGCTGAGGCAGATGCCTGTCAGGCATAAAAAAGCGGCTTTTATCTGCGGCGGGGCGGCAGGCTGCGCAGCCATATGGCGACTTTGTTATCGACGGCGGCGTCGTATTTTTCGGGCAGATTGTTAAACTCTATGGTTGAAACTATATCGGCATTGCGGGCGGCGTTTTTAAAATCAGCAAAAAAGGTGCCGGGGTTGCTGCCCTGAGTCGTAAAGACCGCCACGGGACGCCCGGAAAAATCTGCCTGTTGCAGGAAACTCTGCATCGGAGTGGCTACGGTATACATCCAAACCGGAGCACCGACAATTACCAAATCATAGCCGGAGAAATCAGGCAGCGGTTCGGCCACCGGCGGCAGCGTTTTGCCGCGGAGCTGTTTCCATACGGTGTAATACAGGCCAAGCCCCGGCGACAAAGGCGTTTGCAGCTTTATTTCATGCACGTCGGCGGCAGCCTGTTTTTGAATGCGGGCGGCAATGTCCCGGGTATTGCCGGAAAGCGAATAATAAACGACAAGAACCTTGCCCAAATCCGGCAGAGGTTCGCGCGGAGATTCGGCATAACGCGACATTTCGGCCTTATTTCGTTTGGCAACGCGCCAAAGATGTACACCGCCGGCGACGACCCCGGCAACAATCAAAAGCAGAACGGCATATAAAACGTATTTCAGCATATTTTTCCCTTTCGTGCAGCTCATAATTTCGGCAAGTGCTGCTTATTAACATAAAACATTGATTTTAAAAATCAACCTCCAAAGAAAGAGTGCGGAAACAGGGGGAGACGCAAGACGGTGTTGATTATGGAACTGATTAACAACATTGCCAAAGGGCATGGTGGTGCAGGCGCCGGTAAGGCGGAGAAAGCAACGGCCGGGCGCGGAAACGGGGCAAAATGTAAGATACAGGCGTGAAAAGCAATGCATGAGGCATATATGACGGCTGCGAAGAAAGGAATGCAAAAACAGCTAAAAAATTGCAAAAATAATAACTCGGGAGCAGTGAAAAAACTACAACAAAAAAGGGCAACGATATTTTTTTCACATTTTTTTATTTTTCTTATTGACATTCGGAAAAATTGTCTGTAAATACTCTCTCGTACCTGATGGCGGGGTAGCTCAGTTGGTTAGAGCAGAGGAATCATAATCCTTGTGTCGAGAGTTCGAATCTCCCCCTCGCTACCAACAATGAAAAGGATGGATAAAAATCCATCCTTTTTTGTTTCTATGCTTTCTTTATATCCCCTGTTCTGCTATTTATTGAGATTCTAAATTATATGGTTGGGGTTAGTTGTCAAATTCATGTGCTTCATCACACTCATCGCGTATTTCTTTGATATACTCTCCAACAAGATTTTTTACCATAAAATGCGTGCGTCCGGCAGCTTCCAGAACATAAACTTCTGCTAAACGAATGCTTCTCCCCATATCACTTCTTTGGCTGATATCAAAACTTATATCCGTCGCAGCACTCACATAATTATCAAAATTTTTTTTAACGCTTGCATTATAATGCGTATAGTATTTATCAAATATATGGTGGGCTACTTTTTGCATACAGTCAATGGAGCGGTCATAAGCTTTCAACATTTCTGATGTTTGCCATTCGTCTTTTCCATAATCAACTACGGCACAATCGTTCAACTCTTGCTCCAGCTTATCAATAGCTAAACTTTCATCAGCAGGACAACGTCCTTCTTGGGCATTCGCATTAAATGACAATAAAAAACAAACTAAAACCAACCACTTCATTTATCTTCCTTTCTACCGCTTGTTATAGTAATGAGGATTATAATAGTCAACTTTATCTTTATAAAGTTTTTCAAAAACTTTTGGTTGACTATGATAGCTTTGAGCTCTGTTATACCATCCTCGTAAATTATTAATATTCAAGACAGGTTTTTTATCTACGCTTTCAAAATACCGTTCCATACGTCTCAATGTCAATAAATCATTAACCTTTATACTTTCTTCTGACGATAGATTGTTTATTGCTACTGCCAATTTATCACTTATCACTTTGTTTAAGGGAAAATTGGTTCCTTTTACCTTATTAACCAATTCTGCAATATCTTTTCCTGCATTTGTTCCTTGATTCATTTCTTCATCAAAAACATTTCTAGTAATTATGGGATTTTTAATCTTATCAATACCATATCTCTGAAAATACATTTCATCTAATATTTGCTTTGCCTGTATAGGTTTCAATTGTCTTACATCTTTGGGGAAATTTTTACCTTTTTTAAGATAACTATTCCATAAGTTATTATATTCATCTAAAGAAAATTGGGTTATACTATAATTTGTTTTTTTTCCTAAATCATTTTCTCTATCAGAATATCCTCCTTCATGCTGTTCTGTACCAAGATAAATAACGCGTCCATCTTCATCTAATTTAGAATGATAAACATCATTAAAACCTTCACTTGGTATGTATCTAGAAATATTTTCTAACTCATCTTCTTTTCTAATTTTATCATATTCACTAGACTTTTCTTCTTGTTTTGCTAGTCTTGATACTTGCCTCAAACTTCTTTCTTCTAAAACTTCGTTAATCAAATTGTCAGTGTCAGCAAACATATAATCATATCCATCTACTCCAATAGTATTTTTCTCAATATTCTCAATGCTACCATATCTATCCAATAATTCATTAAGTTTTTTCTTTTTCTCGTTTTTCTTTAAAATTGTTTCTGTATCATCAAAAAAATAATCTGTTCCGGCCGGCGCGTTTGCGGTAAAAAAATAAAGCCCTCTCCGGAGAGGGGGCTTGTGCACATAATGTTGCTTCAATAGGAAGACTGAGGATTTGGATTCCGCAGCCTTGAGTGGGCGGCGTTTGCGCTTAAAAGCAGTTGTGGCCGGTTTGCCTTTCCTGCTGACGCTGATATTCCAGAGCGCGCCGGCCGATTTCCGACTTGGCAAATTCTTCGGTGCGGCTGAAAATCTTTTTGTCTTTGAACATGACCGGCGCATAAATACTCATTGCTCCGAGCAGATTACGGAAGCCGACCGGGGACAATTCTTCAATCGGAATATCCACCAGAGCGCGGAACTGCTCTTGTGAAAGCTCAATCCCGTTGAAACGCACCCTGCGCGGCTTAATCACGATTTTATTTCCGGCGGCGGTTTCGCGGATAACGTTTTGCTCATCGCTGCGGGATTTATGGGCAGATACGCTCATATCGATAAATTCGCCCATTGACACCTGACGGCTGCCTTTTCCAAACAACTGTTCATTTACTTCCTGTGAAAAATTTTTCAGTTCCATAATGATATGTTTTTTATAATTTGACAAAAAACACTATATTGTATCAGGTTTGTTTTGTCAATAATTATTTTATAAAAAAGAAACGAAGTCAGGACGGCAGCATTTATTTTCTGCCTTTTATATTTTTAATAAAGTTAAAAGGGTCGTTCTGTGCTGTTTTCAGCACGCTGTCGGCAATCATGTATATCCTGACGGCAAACAGGCCGCAAACGCCGGAAATGCCGTATTTAACCGGCGTCGGGATATCCATATACTCCGCCAGCAGCCCGCACAGCATACTGACCAGGAACGTTATCAGCATATCGCGCAGGGTCTGGCGGATTGAAATAAACGGCTTTATCATGATTGTCGCCAGGCCGAGGAAAAATCCCCACAGGCTGTAATTGGCTATAATCTCCTTTACCTTTTCCATTTCCCCTCCCCTTTTATTGCAGTATCAGCGCCGGAACGGTTATGGTTTCGGCAGAGGGAATTTCTTTCATAAAAATACTGACGGCGCCCTCTTTGGCCTCTGCCAGCGGGGCGAAATTACTGCTGACGGCATCTTCAAGCCCGAATACGACCAGCGGCAGATGTTCCGGTTTGGCGCCGGGAACGGCGATATCGGCCCGATACGGGTATGTGCCGTATGTACTGTCCGAAACGATGCTGCTGCAGGATACGGACAGATTGCTGAACTTATGGCTGCCGTTTTCGTCAATGTACCGCCAGACGCCGTCGGAAGTTACGACACGGTCGTCGTTTTCGGTTACGCTGCCGGTTACAGAATCCAGCATTTTTTCATAAATTTCCCGGACTTTTTCCGCCAGCTGCGGCACTTCCTTTATAAGTTCAAAGTTCTTGCCGATGCTGACCAGCAGTTCGTAGGCCTCTTCCACGGTCATTCCCGTTCCCGGCGCCACGACCAGAGCGCGGTTCAGATATTCTTTCATCTGCTGGAGCGCCATAATCATCTTGTCGAGCGAATATTCATAATCGGCAGCGGGAAAGTCTTCGCCCTCAATAAACTTGACCAGCTGGGTCAGTTCGACGTTGCGCAAGATGGTAATTTTGGTTCCGGCAGCTGGCGCGGAAGAAAAAACAATTTCGCCGCCGGACGCCGTTTCCGACGCAGACGCGGCATAGTCATCGGCGGCCAAAGGTTCGGCGCTGTCGTCAAAATACACGTTCAGCTGACGCTCAAAAAAGCGGAACGGAACTACGAAAGACGACGTTTTGCCGTCTGCAATGTAAACCGCCCTGCTGGTATCGTTTTGTATAGTCATGTGTTTTACTCCTCAATAAATAACCTAAAAAAATGCATACGAAAAGGGAACCGGATTTGTATCCGGCTCCCGGTATCCTGTCCGCTGCAGGGAAGAGTGTTCTGCCTTTGCGGCATTGTTTCAGCCTTTAAGGCATTATTCCGCCTTTGCGGCATCTTCTGAGCCGCGGACATAAAAAAACGCCCCGAAAAGGGCGGCTGGGGAACGGCAAATTACACGACTGCCGGAAAAAGAGCGTTCCGGCGGGCATTTTCTGCCATTCTTGCGTTTTTTGTAGCAGATACTGACACAGATGTCAATAGTTTCAGCACCGGTTTTGAAAATTTATTTTGGTTGAAGTTTGGCGGCAGAAGATACAAAAACAGAAAACAGGAAACCGGATACGGAGGATATTCGGCAGCGGTTTGATACGGATGCCCTCTGGGAAGGCAGAATATAGAAAATATGGGGGATACGGAGAGATATCCGGTTACCGCCCGTCGCTGCCTTTTTTCCGGTTCAGGGCGGGAGGCAGACCGCCATAGCTTTCGGCAAAGGCCTTGCGCGTGCTGTAGGTTAACTCCCGTCCGGCATGAAATACCCTGATGCCGCCGAAAGAAAGGCTGATGCCGGTTCCGTCGGAAAAGCGCACGGCGGGCTGTCGGGCATCCGTCTTGTAGAACAGCCTGACGACGGCACCGCCGGTTCCCGAAAATTCCTCGCAATTCAAAAAGCCGCGATTGTCAAGCGAAATACCGTGTCCGTTCGGAAACTTCATCGTTTCATTTTTGGCGATGCTGACCGAGCGGCCGTTGACAATGTAGTTCAAAACCTGAAAACGTCGGTCGGTAATCAGTTTGACGCCGCCTTTGAGGGTCAGGAAACAACGTTCGCTGCCGTTCAGATAAAGCTTTGAACCGTCGGGTGCATCCACCCTCCCCTTTTGCAGATGCAGCAGCACACCATTCGCCAGCCGACAGGACACGACATCGGTTCCGGCGACGGCAATGCTGATACCGTTGGGATATTCTTCAATATACGGCCGACGGGATGAGGAAGGAGTTTTGGAAGCAGACGGGCGGGAGGACGCAGCAGCAGACGGACGGAGATGAGCGGCGTTATCGGAGGCCGGCGCGGGGGAACGGTTTGCGGCTGAAGTATCCGTTACACGGGAAACGCTCAAAATCCGGCGTTCGGCATAGTCTATATCGACAATTCTTCCGTCTTTATGAACTGCACGGTAGACATTGCCCTGCTGTAAGCTGACGACCGGGCTGGCAGCGTCTATGCGGTCTTCAAGAATTATCGCGGCCTGCATAAAGCCGGCACAGAGCTTTTCCAGACGGGCAGACAGCGCGGCGTCCAGATATTTATGGCTCAAATCGTTGCGGAGCTGTTTAAATTCCGCCCAGCGTTCCGCTTCCTCGGCGCTCAGCATCTTTTTGCCGCGAAAATAAGCCCAGGCTGCCGACGGCTGGACGTTTTTGCCGTTGAACAGACAGAACTGGCTCATTTTGTATTCAATCTGCTGAAAAACCTCAAGGTAATTTTTGCGATACAGATAGCCGGCGACGCGTTCGAGAAAACCGTCAATATCCATACCGGAGCGGTCAATAACGGCGGCGGCGGGAAACAGCTTGGCAACATTTTTTATCAGCGCTTCCTTTTTGTCCGACCCATAAGGATAATTTGTTTCCACAAGCAAGGCGGCTTCCGGGTTGGTACGGGCGTACTCCTTGATGCGGGAGACAAATTTGGAATTGCTTTCATTTTCACCGCGAATCAGCAAATCCGGATTCAATGCTGAAACGAGCGGCGCAAAACTTTTTGCCGTGCCGACATACGCGTCGAGGCGTTCAAGCAGCGGCCTGTCGCAGAGGCGACAGTAAGAATCGAGATAACGGCGGCGGACGGAAACGTTTTTGACCGTTTCGCGCTCGTTGAATTTGCCGATGCCGTCCAGCGTATCCCACTGGTGATGCATCAGGTGGCGGATGTTCAGGCAATCCTGAAACGCGGCAGCGGAAGGCAACAGCCCTTCGCTTTCCGCCTGTGCCATGTAGTTTTGCCCGGCGCGGCGTCCGAACAGTTCGCGCATTATGCCGTTGCTTTCTTCCGACAAGGCGGCAAGCGAACTCAGGAGAACGTTTTCAAACGGCGCAATCAGAGCCGAAGAAAGCGCCTCGGTTTGTGCCGTTTCCACATCTTTTTCGCTGTAACGGCTCTTTTCCGGCGGCAGCAGCGCCAGTACGTCCAACATACTTTGAAAGCGCTTTTCTATCCATTCGTCGGCAAAAGCGTCGGCAAGGCTCCTGCCTTTTGCGTCATGGTTATATTTCATCAGCCAGCGGCCGGAAATGACAAATCTGGCGTCTTCAAGGGTTTCGCCCTTTTCATAAGCGGCGACATAGCGTTCAATGCGCGCCGGAAGGGAATTGCCGGCACTGTGCACGGCAAAGTTTTCAGGCGTGGAAAAAATCCCCGGTTCTTCGCTCCGAAGCTGCGCCGAGGTATAATTGACGCTGACAAAACAGTAATGCGCGCCGTGTTCGGCCGGCTTGTTGGCGATGAAATCCGTATAGGCACGGCGAGCCTCAGGCGTGATTTCCTCCACTTCCCACGGGTTGTCGACAACTTCCCCTTCATACAGGCGGGTTATCTGATAATTGGCGAGGTTCAGCGGCTTGTAGCGGCGGACGACCTGTTCCAGATTGCGCACGAGCGATATATAGTCCCGGTACACGGCCAGCAAGTCCTGCTTGCGGCGCGGCGGAAGCGAAGCGGCATACAGAGCCGACATGTTTAGTTTTTCCGGCATTGCGATTTCATTAATTCTTTGTTGTTGCAAAATCTCTTTATTAGCATAAAGCGGAAAATATTGTTGCCGAAAATTTTGGTTTTGTCAATACAAAATCAGGCGGCAAAGCAAAAAATATGCCGGTGTGTGCTGAGGCAGCTCCGATAAATCCGAAAGTGATTTGATAAATCCGAAACTGGTTCGATAAACCTGAGACTGGTTCGATAAACCTGAGACTGGTTCGATAAATCCGAGCCTGATCCGATAAATCCTGCGGATAACCGTTGAATTAAAATCAGATTTTGCTTTACGGAACAAAAAAACTTTTATAAATTCTGGTGTGTCCGCACATATATTAAAGAAAAAGTAACGGCTGTTAAAGAAAAAATAACGACTATTGAAAAAAATAACGGCAAAACGCAATTACAAAATTACAGAGAAAAAAAGAGAGGGAAAGAGATGAAAACCAGATTATCGGCAAAATATTTCCGGACAGCCGCCGCAATACTGTTTTTGGCGGCGGGTTTCTGCCAGGCGGCGCAAGCGGAAGACACGATTTATGACGTTATCAACCGCGAAGATACAAAGGCCTTTTCCGACATGGTCATGCTCGGTTACGATATTGATGAACAGGATATTGACGGATATACGCCGCTGATGATTGCCGCGGCGGCGGGAAAGACCGGCTTTGTCGGATATCTGATTGACAACGGCGCGAAAGTCGATAAACGCTATTATCAGGGCGGAACGGCCATGCACCGTGCCGCGCTGGGCGGCTATACCGACGTTATCAGTTCCCTGATTGACGCGGGCGCCAACGTCAATATGCCGGATTTGGATGGCATGACGCCGCTGATGATTGCCGCCAAGAACGGACATCGCTTTACGGTCGAGCTGCTGGTGCGGCGCGGTGCCGATGTCAATTTCCGCAACGTCAAAGGGGAAACAGCCTTGGACATTGCCAACAAATACCGCTATAAAGAAATTGCCAGATTTCTCCAGAACGAAGGCGGGCGCTCCAAATCCCCTGACAGTGGCAAAGAGGCTTCCGACGGCGGAAACCAAGGGCTCGGGCTGGATATTGACGACTGGAACGATACCGAATTCGACTGGGGGCTGTAAACTGCGGCACTGTTAACAGCGCACAATATATTTTCCGGGGCCGGAGCGTGTTTCTCCGGTTCTTTTGCGTTTTTTTCGTTTCGGGGTTGCGGGAGGCGGACGGACGTCCTATATAAAAGATAAAATGTTAAGACAATGAGTCAATTTTGACAGGGAGTGTTTTGATTATGGCTGAAAAAATCGAATTTAAAACCGAAGTGAACAAACTTCTGGATATTGTCATCAACTCGCTTTATTCCGAAAAATATATTTTTTTGCGCGAGCTGATTTCCAACGCGTCCGATGCGCTTGACAAGCTGAAATACTGGACGCTGACCAACCCGGATTTACAAAAGCCCGGCGAAGCGTACAAAATTACGATTACGCCGGACAAAGACCACAATACGCTGACGATTTCCGACAACGGCATCGGCATGAACCGTGACGACCTGATTAACCATATCGGCACGATTGCCAAATCCGGTACGGCGGAATTTTTGCAAAACACCAAAGACAATGCTTCAGCCGTTGACCTTATCGGCAAGTTCGGCGTCGGCTTTTATTCGGCGTTTATGGTGGCGGCAAAGGTGGAAATCACGACCAGGCGCGTGGACAGCGACAAAGCCTACAAATGGGTTTCCAACGGCGTGGACGGTTTTGAAATATCCGAAGCGGAAAAAGCCGGAAACGGTACGGACATCAAACTGTTTCTTAAGGACGACGCCAAAGACTACACCGATACGATTTACCTCAGGAACATCATCCATACCTACTCCGAGCATATCGACTACCCGATTGTGCTGAACCTCGGCGACGCGGGCGAAGAAACGGTCAATACGGCTTCGGCGCTGTGGACGCGCAACAAGGCGGAAATTACCGAGAAACAGTATAAGGACTTTTATCAGCACGTTACAAAAAATTTTGACGAGCCGTGGATGACGCTGCATTTCAAGGCCGAAGGCAGCATTGAGTACACCGGGCTGCTGTTCGTTCCTTCCAAGGCGCCGTACGATTTGTTCCAGCCCGACCGGCTCGGCGGCATCAAGCTGTATGTCAACAAAGTATTCATTTCCGATAAAGTCGAGGGGCTGATGCCGATGTACCTCAGGTTTGTACGCGGGGTTATCGACAGTGCCGACCTGCCGCTCAACATTTCACGCGAGATGCTGCAACAGAGCGCTTTGATTGCAAAAATCCGCCAGGGAACGGTTTCCCGCCTGTTCAAAGAGCTGAAAAAACGCGCGGAGAACGAGGAGGATTATGCAAAGTTCTGGAACGCATTCGGTATTGCGTTTAAGGAAGGAATTTATGAGGACTTTACAAACCGCGAAGAAGTGGCCGAACTGTCGCGTTTTTATTCGACCAAGAGCGAAAACAAACTGACATCGCTTGACGCCTATATCGAACGTATGGGCAAAGACCAGAAGGCAATTTACTACATCACCGGAGACGATGCGAAGACGCTGGCGTGCAACCCGCTGCTGGAAGCATTCCGCGAAAAAGATATCGAGGTTTTGCTGCTGACAGACCCGATTGACGAATTTTGGACGCAGACACTGCTTTCTTACAAAGGCAAGGATTTGAAACATATTTCGCAGGCGGACATGAAACTTGACATCAAACGCGAAAGCGCCAAAGCGGACGAAAAAGGGCTTAAGGAGCTGACCGAAAAGATGGCGGAATGGTTCAAAGGCGAAGTCGGCAAGGTCGAAACAACCGAAAAACTTACAAAAAGCCCGGCATCATTGACGGTTGAGGACGGCCAGATGAGCATTCATCTGGAACGGCTGATGCGCAACCACCAGCAGAAAACAGCCTTTGACAGCACGAGGATTCTGCTTGTCAACCCCTATCATCCGCTGATAATCAAACTGGCGGAACTTGTCGGCGATAAAGACAAGGAAGCCGAAGTCCGCGATGCGGCACAGCTGGTATTGGAACAGGCAAAAATCGCCGAAGGAGAAGCTGTTTCCAACCCGAGTTTGTTTAACGAAAAGCTTAGCGAGTTCATCTTACGGGCGATTTAAACGGACAAAATGCCAAACGTTCTTTCTTTGGCGCAATTTAAGCAGGCAGAACGCTGAACATTTTATTCTTTGGGCGATTTAAAGGAACAGAAAGCGCCGGTACGGACAGAAAAGACATTGACGGCCGGCGTTTTTTATGTTATTTTATCCATATACAGGTGTCCGGACAAGGGGTTCCGGACGGTTTGGAGCGTCTGAACGGTGAATTTTGACAATTTGAAATACGGCTTTCTGATTTCGATGACGACGATGTTCGGCGGCAGCACGCTGGAGCTGTATGCTCAGGACGAAAACGGCGGCAAAGCGAAAATCGAAAACACCGAGACCTACCGGCAGCAGTTTTTGGAAAGCATTGCCCCCGACAAGCGGGACATCAGCGTCGAGTTCGTGGTTGATTCCGTGGCCCAAAAAACTTCTAACGGAGACCTGGTCGCTGATGTCAACGTCATTCAGCTGCTGGCCTATCTTGACCAGGACAGCGACGAATATCAGAGCTATATGGCAAGCCGCCACATTGTCGCGCACGAAATGTGGCACCGCATCTGCATGATGAACGACGTATTGGAAAAGCCGATGTCGGCGACGCATTACCGTACCGGACGCGATAATTTTGAGATTACGGCAAGTCTGGTACAGCTGCTGACTTTTCGCGACGACTATATCCATGCCACACCGGAACAGCGCCTTGAGCTGCGCAAACTTGAAGACCCGAAAATCCGCATGTACGTCATGGCGGCCGAGCACGGCCTGATTAATCCCCTTTCCGCCGATAAAAAAGACTTTGATTTTGAGATGGAATTTATTGCCAGGACGGTATCCGGCTACTGGAACAACAATATGGCACAGACATACGCCCCGCTGCACAACGCAATGACGGAAAAATCCGGACGAAAGGAATTCAAATCTCCGGCGTATGAAAAAAACTTTATGCGCGACATCAAACTGATGAACACTATCGGCGGCATTGACTTTTCCAAACTTTACAACGTCAAAGACGTCCGTAACCGCGCGGCGTTTCCCGAAGGAACGGCGGAGGACACGACGGTCATCAGACAATCCCTGACGGCACCGAACTATGAAACGTGGGTTAACAAGAGAAGCCAGCTGAAACGTTTTTCGCGACAGAAAATAGATATTCCGAACTTTGCGGGTAACCGGCTGGCAGAAGAACGCCGGCAAAGGCCGCATGACGAGCGCAAACAGCCTTATCAGATAGCCGAAATGGCCGGCGGCTACAAGGCGTACCCGTTTATGAAAGTTCCGTTTTATGCGGCGGTGCAGCTGAACGGCGCGGGGCGGACAATCAAGCTTTATCCGCACGGGGCAATGGACGTTATCGGCGCGAGCGACGCAGCGGGGAAAGCTAACATCAAGACCCTGAATTATGACGGCAGCTATGAAACGGGACAGCTGAAAAACGGCCGCAAAGACGGCGTGTTCGTCTTTTATAACCGCCATAAAAAGGAAATCGGGCGCTGTACTTATGTCCAAGGCCGGGCGGCAGACGGCGAAACGGTGCTGGCAGCCGGCGGCGAATATATACGCTACATTTACAAAGCGGGAAAACTTGCCGGCATGGACTGCATCCGGGAAGACGGCACCAGAAAGCCGATATGCACGCTGGAAGGCGGCAAACCGGTGAGCGGACTGATTCCGACAACAGACGCCAAGACCTCTTCCGTCGGGCGTTCCTACCTTTTATACAGCGACAAACAGCTGCTGGCAGGGCTGCTTTTTGACCGGCAGCACAGACTTTCGGAAAAGCAGGACATCATAATCGGGCAGTACGGGCAAAATGTTTCGGCACAGGCAGAAAACGCGAAGCATAAGGCTTTGGCCGGGAGCACGGTCAGAATCGAACGTTTTTATGCTGACGGAAAGGTGAAATATGAGGCGGAAAGACGCAGCATCACCCTCAGACAGCCATACGGAGAGGCGGAAAAAAGCAACACAGTCCCCGGGCAACCATACGGCACGGCGGAAAAAATGCGTAGCGACACGGCTAAAAAAGGAACAGGACTGACAGAGCGCGGCAGCGAAACGAAAAAAACACCCGCCGGTCCGACGGTACGGTACGGTATGGCCGGCGGGCACCCTGCGGCACAGTCCGTACAGGTATGCCGCGAAGCCCTCTTTGCCCCTGACGGGCATCCGGTGATGGCGGCAGAATACAACGGCGGCCGAAGAAGTCTGAAAATAAAGATGCGGGAATTTTTATCCTTCCTGAAAGGGATTTCCATGCCCGGTACGGACAAGAACACGCTGGTTTCGAGCCTGCTTGCGTTTCGCAGCCGGACGACGACAGAAAATTCAATCCAAATTGCGGCGGCCAATGCCTCTCGGTCTGCGGAAGGCGCAAACCATGCGGCAGAAGCAGGAATCTCCCGGGTTGCCGCGGCTAATACCGCTCAGACGGCAGAGATAAACTCCTATCAGATTACCGCGGAAACGGCCGCTCAGGCTGTTGAGGGAGATTCGGACAGAACGGCAAAGGCAAGTGCCGACCGAACCGGGACGGGCTCTCCCCTGCCCGCGACGAGCGGCAGAAAAACGCCGGCGACGACCTTTGAAAACAAAACAGACATCACCGACAAAAGCTCTAAAAATCAGTCAGTTGCTGATAAAAACCAGGATAATCCGTCAGCCCGCAAAATATCGGCCTTTAAAAACAAGGCCAGGTTTATGATGATGCGGCAGAGGGAGAATGTCTGAGGCCGAAGAAATATATCTGAGGCCGGAGAAATCGCCCTTGACGCGCGGCAGCCGGAAAAGCCGGGCCGACACGGTTCCTTTTTGTAAATTTTTCCTTGCAATTTTAGACAAAACATTTTAATCTGCAAAAAGTTTTATTGTATTACTTAAATATATTTATTGTTATGGAAAATTTTATTGTCCAAATCAACGGCAGCTATATTGACCTGCCGTATGTTGCAAATGCCGCAGACGGCAAAAGCCAGCCGCGGCGTTCTTATCTGACTTCAGGGACAGAAGTTGCATCCGGCTGCGGTTACAGCTACTGTTATAAGACGCTGAAACTCGTTTTGAAAGGAAAAGAACACTTTCTGCCCGAAAATCTGTATCGCGAAGGCGTATCCTACCGTTTTCTGGATTACCATACGGAATGGCCGTTCCTGTTGCGCGAAAGAGGCGGAAAAATCGTCAAAAAGCAGATTCCTCTGCTGGCTTTGTACGGGATTGCACCGGAAGAAGTCCTTGACAGAAGCGCTTTTTGCAAGCTGACTTTGCCCGAATTTCAGCACAAAGGGAAGCTAACGACGGTTTTTTATGTCGGAGCATACCGTTTCGGGGTGGCCTTTGAGAGCGACTTGATGCAGCTGTACCACAGGAAAGCCGAGTTTGCAGAAGACAAGGCTGCTCTGTTTATGGCGGACGAATACCGGTTTTGGATTGACGGCGGCAGCAATCCGACGGCTTATTTTGCCGACGGGTTAAGATGCGAAAAAACGGCACCGTTCATTGACGTTACCGATTGCCAGGATCCGCTTCCGGTCGGCAAAGAAACACTTGAACGTTTCTGGGACGAGCTTGACCTGTACCGAATCCCCGAAAAAGCACAGGAACTCGGAATAGGGAAAATCCTCGGCAAAGCGGCAGATGCCGTCCCGCTCCGGGATTATTCCGTTGAAGCAGAACTTCTGCCGCCGTTTGCCACAAAAAACGGCTATCGTTTCGGCAGCAGAAGCCATGCCTTTCAGGAAGACTGCGTTCTTTCCGCCCTGCCCGGGCATATCAGAAGCATTATGAAAGAAGAGGCTCCGCAAAAATTCGGGCACTTATTTCAGACAGGCTCCTAAGACGGACGGAAGCTTTTTAAGGAAAATGTCCGGCGGCAATAAAAAAAGCACCCTGTACAGGGTGCTTTTTATTTACAGAGTTGCTTCCCGAACGGTTAAAAATGTTCAGAACGGTTAAAAATGTTCAGAACTGACAAATTTGACGGCCGGCGTTTCCTTTTTTTCATCACGCGTCAAGATGCACAACAGCTTGGCAAAATCAAGATTTGCCTTTATAACGCTTTTGTTGGAACGGGCACGTTTCCACGCATAAATCTGCAAGCTGCCCGGCACTTCCAGCGTTTCCGGATTAATGAGAATGCCGTTGTGGCTTTCCCAATCTGCCCCGCAGAACGCATTCAGCGAAACCTGCTGCCGGGGAAGCAGCGGCATATTGCGCAATATCTGTTCGGCGGTAAACGACGGGATTTCCCGCAGCTGCCCGGCGACAACAATAAAAAAGCGCGGGTGCTTTTTGTCGCACAGTGCCAATATGCGTCCGTCAATTACGACAAAACGCCCGACATAGTTGGAATCGGCTATTGTTGTTCCCATATAAATGCGGGTACCGTCCTGCGTATTGTAGCAGGCTCCACCGGGGAAAAACAAATGATTTTCCATGCCCGAAAGGCTTGGAACCGACAACAGATAGTCGTTCATTTCTATATAACGCATTTTTTTGCACGTTATTTCCTCTACGGCAAAATGCCGGTCATGAAACGAAATGACGTTTACGACTTCTCCGTGCAGACGGTAATTTTTAAAAACTTTGAAGTTTTTTCCACGGATAATCGTTTCACTGCGGTGGGCGTTGGCCTTGACGAACCGGCGCAACTCTTCTTCTGAGATATTCACCATAATACTTAATTAATTTATAAATTTGACATAAAATTATTTAGACGAAACCGAATGTAGATGATAAACACATTTTTGTCAAGTCCCAAAGGCGAAAAATTCGGGCCGCAGACGGGCGTTGAAAAGCACAAAAGCCAAAACATCCTCTAGCCGTGCCGCAGGCACAGGTAAAAAAAAGTTTGAAACTGTGGGGAATATTGCAAAAAAAATCCCCGGAAGACCGGGGTTTCAGATGGTGGCCAGAGAGGGGATCGAACCCCCGACACGAGGATTTTCAGTCCTCTGCTCTACCAACTGAGCTATCTGGCCGGCCACGGATATGGTTTATATATAACTTTTTTGCAGATGGCAAGCATTTTTTTTACTTTTTTGCACAATTTCGCAATATTTTTAATATCTATTTGTTTTGCCATACATAATTTACAATAAAGCAGCAACAGGAACATAATAACGGCCGTTCATAATCACGGTTGCGGCGTTTTTTCCTGCATAATGCGCCGGGAGCCGGCCTCTGCCCGTTCTTTCCAAATTTGCGCCGTTTGCCGCTACGTGCACCGTTGCGCAAAAATATCCGCAAAATGCCTTTATGTGCATAGTCTGGGAGTTTTTTTAAGAAAATGCTTGTAATTTTTCTCAAGTGCGGTAAAGATGGGGCAGATTTAATTTTTAATTGAGAGGATAACTATGTCTAATCCCTTGGATACAAAAATAATAAGCAGACTGGCTGAAATCTTGGATAAAACGAACCTGACCGAACTTGAATACGAAGACGAAGGGTGCCGAATCTCCCTGGTCAGAAATCCGGCCGGCGTTGCCGTTGCCGGCGCGTATGCCCCGGTTCAGGCTCCGATTGCCGCCCCTGCCGCCGCTCCGGCGCCGGTTCAGGCTGCTGCGGCGGACTCCGCCGATGCGGGCGATACCGATTACACTAACAGCCCGAATGCCGTCAAATCGCCAATGGTCGGCGTGGTTTACCTGTCGGCCGACCCGAAATCTCCAAACTATGTCAAGCCCGGCGATACGGTTGCCGAAGGCGATACGGTCTGCCTGGTCGAAGCGATGAAAACCTTTAACCCGGTTAAGGCGCACAAAGGCGGCAAAGTTGTCAAAATTCTGGTTGAAACCGGTGATCCGGTCGAATACGGCGAGCCTCTGGTTGTCATTGAGTAAGATTTCGGAACAACAATAATAGGAAACAATCTGATGTTTGAAAAAGTTTTAATTGCCAACCGCGGCGAAATCGCTTTGAGAATCCACAGAGCCTGCAGGGAAATGGGCATCAGGACAGTTGCCGTGCATTCCGAAGCCGACGCCAACGCGATGCATGTCCGTCTGGCTGACGAAGCCGTCTGCATCGGCCCGGCACGTTCGTCCGACTCGTATCTGAACAAGCCGGCGATTATTTCCGCGGCGCTGATTACCGGCGCGGACGCCATCCACCCGGGATACGGGTTCTTGTCCGAAAACGCCGACTTCGCCGAGATGGTCGAAAAACACGGCATAACCTTTATCGGGCCGACTGCCGAACAGATGCGCCTTTTGGGCGACAAAATCACCGCGCGCAAAGCGGCCATTGAGGCCGGGCTGCCGGTTACGCCGGGGTCTCCTGCGCTGGAAAGCATTGAACATGCCAAGGAATGGGCGAATAAAATCGGTTATCCGGTCATCATCAAAGCCAAAGACGGCGGCGGCGGCAAAGGCATGAAAACGGCCTTTAACGACGACGAAATCGCCGAAGCCTATACGATGGCACGCGCCGAAGCCAAAGCGGCGTTCCCGTCCGACGTAGTTTATATGGAAAAATACCTGCAGCATCCGCGGCATATTGAGATGCAGGTACTGGCGGACAAGTACGGCAACGTAGTGCATTTGGGCGAGCGCGACTGTTCGATTCAGCGCAACCACCAGAAAGTTATCGAAGAATGCCCATCGCCGGCACTGAACCAGTCGCAACGCAAGGAAATCGGCGATATTGTCTGCAACGCGATTAAGAAAATCGGCTACCAAAATGCAGGCACGCTTGAATTTATGTTTGAAGACGGAAAATTCTATTTTCTGGAAATGAATACCCGCCTGCAGGTTGAACACCCGATTACCGAAGCCGTTTCCGGCATCGACATCGTCAAAGAGCAAATTCGCATCGCTTCGGGCGCTGCACTCGGCTATACGCAAGACGATATTCAATTCCGCGGGCATGCGATTGAATGCCGTATCAATGCGGAAGATCCGGAAACGTTTGCGCCCTGCCCCGGCAAAATTACCGAATGGCACGCGCCGGGCGGTCTGGGAATCCGCGTCGATTCGGAAATTTATTCCGGGTATTCGATTCCGCCGTACTATGACAGCATGATTGCCAAACTCATCGTCCACGCCAAAACGCGCAATGCGGCTCTGATGCGCCTGCGCCGCGCGCTGGAAGAGTTTATCATCATGGGCGTCAAAACAACTATTCCGCTGCATCAGGAGATAATTTCGCAAAACGAATTTATCGACGGGCAGTATAATATCCACTGGCTGACGGAATATATGAACAAACGCAGCAAATAAAAGGAAGCGGACCAGCTCCGTTATAAAGGCGGAGCTGGCAGTCAGACTGAAGCAGAGCCGCTCCCGAAATAAAAGCGAGCCTGCGGCAGAATAAAGGCAGAGTCCGCAGCCGAAATAAAGGCAGAGCCCGCCACTGAAATAAAAATGCGGTTTTTCATATTATTACAGGAGTTTTGGGATATAACGCTTAAAAAAACATAAAGAGCAGGTTGAAAATGCAGGAAAAACTGTCGATTAAAAAAGTTTACAGAAATGCGTACCGTTATGTTGCGAGCCATTTGTTCGCCTTTGCCTTTTTGACGATTTTTTACTTTTTGGGCAGCCTGCTGCCGATGATATTCGGCTCTTCGTCTTTCTGGGGCGTTTCGCTGGCGTATAACTACCTGTTCTTTTATTTCGCCGCGGGGTGCTACTATAAACAGCGGATTTTATGGGACAGGGAAGTCTTTACGGCGGCAGGGCTGCGCTTTTTGCTGGCGATTGTTCTGTTTGTGCTGTCGATTTTTGTTTCGTCGTTGGCGATTAACGTCGGCATCCACATCATCGGCCGGCTGTTTCCCGTTCACGGACCGGCAGCGGTTTCGGCAGTTTTGGAGAGCCTGCCCTGGCTGCTGGCGAAAAGAATTTTTATATTTTTCCTGTTTATCGCCTTTTTTATCGTTCCGTCGTTTGCTTTCGTTTCAGAGATAACGGGCAAAAAGCGCTCGCTTGTTGCGGCTTACAGCAAAACGAAAGGCGATTTGCCGCGGATTGCGGCCGTGGTGGCGGGAACGTTCCTGCTATTGTGGCTTTCCATGCTGGCTCTGAGCTTTGTCAATGTCTTTCTGGCATCGCTGGTGCGAGCGGCGATTTTGGTTTTCATCAGCATCTTGTATTTTAAGATGTACGACTTCTTTTACTGCTTTCCGCAGACACGGCGGGACAGCCGAACGGCAAAGGACGAACCGGAAAAAGCCTTGCCGCGCCGAGACGCTTCCGGCAGATTTGCGGCGGCCGATACCAACGGCATGAAAGAAAGAAAAGCGGATACGACTAATGATAAAGCCGAAACGGACAATTTAAGCGAGGGAGAAGACAATGCTGGTTAAAGACAAAGACATTCTGGTGGAAGATCCCGAAAAAAAAGACGGAGACAACGCGGAAAAATCCCCTGCCCCGCAAAAGCCGCAGCGGCCGAAAATAAAAAAAGAAAACATGCGGGCAGCATGGGGCGACGCATTTGACTATTATATCCGCGGCATTACCGAAAAATACCTGCTGTTTCGCGGAAGGGCATCGCGCCTGGAGTTTTGGGGATACGCCGCAGCGGCAGGAATTATGTGGATACCGCTTTATTTTGTCGGCGAATATGCGGAGATGCCGCTTCTGCCGTATTACTTCGCCTTGGCGACGCTGCTGCCGACAGTGGCGGTTACGGCAAGGCGCCTGCATGACATTAACAAAAATGCGGCCTTGTATCTCATTCCCGGAGCCGTGCTTGCCGCCAGCGGATTTTTTATCGGCCTTGCCGGCGCGGCGGTACTGGTATTGTGCTGGGCAGTTTTGCTTATCCGTCTGTTGTCGCGGGAAACCGACCTCAACGACGGTTTTTACGGCGCGCCGAATGACAATGACGAAATTTATGGCGAAGACAATCTGCCGATTGTCAGGAAATTCCGTTTTCTGGCACTGACGCTGCTGGCCGTATGGCTGGCAATTACCGGCGCCAAGCTTGAAGACTGGTCTCAGCAGGCACAACAGAAGGCGGCGATTGATTTGATTATGGACAAGGTTCTTATTGAAGGGCAAGACGCCAAATTAACGCCCGAACAGATAAAAGCGGCACAGGGGCAGATGCTCGGCGTTTTAAAAACGCTCAGCGGGCAGAGAGTTTCCGAAAAAGAGATTATGGAACAGGTTGACAAAGCCGTCAAAGCGGTTTCCGATGCGGCAAAAGTATCCTCCGGCGCGGCGGCAGCCGGAAAATAACCTCTGGCATGAAGGGCTGCGGGAAGAAGATGAAACGAGCGGCACGCAAGGTTTTATTGGCTGCGGGAGGTTTGACCGTTCTGATGGGAGCGGCATTGTTTTCCGGGAGATTGTTGCTGATTGCCGGAAAAACCGCGCCAAAGGTTGAAAAAGCGTATTTTCAAACAGCAGAAAATATTCCGCCTTTTTTAAAGCCTTATGCTGATATATTGGCGGAAGCGGCCAATGATACGGCAAACGGACGGACAAATGAAGCCGCGCATACAGCGACCGGTGCGGCGGCGAGTTGCAAAAATATCCGCATATATGCCGGAAACTGGTTTTCGGACAGCGAAGCCCCGGATATCAGCGACGATGTCAAGCGTTGCGCCATTCTATGGCTTGGATCAAGACAGGGCATAATGACCGGCGGGCTGGAAAAATATTATGCCGTTTGGGCATCAACGCCCCTGTTGCGGACGTATCTGCAAAATGCGGGAATTCAGGCGGCATATATGCCGCTATTTTACCTGCCTGATGAAAAGGCGGCCGTTTCCGGATATAGCAAGGCTGATGCCGAATATAGAGAGGGCACTTCTGAATATAACGGGGCTGATGCCGAATATAACGGAGCCGCTTCTGAGATGCTGCAGAAAAGCCATATCGCAGAAAAACACCGCAGAGGCGGAATGTTTTTTGCCATCGTTGGATATCCGCCTTTTATTGAAGATATTTTGCGAGAAAAAGCCCTGCCCTATCGCCGCTATGAGCTTGACAAACCGGAACAGGCGGCGCAGATGATGAGGGAAATGCCGCAGCAAAAGGCGATTTTTGCGGAAAAGACTGCTCTCGGTATGCAGACACTCGACATACATCCGCTGTTTTTAGCCGCAGCCGGGAGGGAAATTCCGTTAATTGTGCCATGGATATGGCCCAAAGAAGATACCGTCAATCTGTTTAACGACAGGGTAAGTTTCTACACTGACAAGCCAGGCGCGGAAAAGATGGCAGCAGAAGTTGAACAGGCAGAGAAGAAACAAGACATCAGGCTGCCGGTTCAAAAACGCGCGGCAAAAGCAGCGCTGCTGGCGCGGCGGGAATATTCGGCAGAAAGCGCCGGAAAGCGCGTCCGTCAGGCTCTGGCGATGCAGCCTGACCAGTATAAACGCCCCGGCAGCATTTTTCTGCCATCGGAGAAAAGCAGTATCAATATAGACATTCCGACGGCAATCGGGCATTATACCGCCGGAGACTATGCGCTGGCTTCCGATTTGGCGGAGGGGCTGACGCGGGGCGGCGCAAAGGTTGACCTGACGTTCTATAATTCCCTGTACAAATATCCGGCGGAAACGAACATTCTCCTGCGCGGGTTTCTGCCGCCGTTTGCGGACGATCTCAGCGCCAAAACAAACATCATCTATCTTGCCTATGCCCAGTTTGGCGAAGACGGGCGGCGGGAGCTGCTTCCCACGGATGAGGCATATCTGGAGGCTGTTGCCGAGAGTGCCCGCCAGGCAGACGCTTTGGCAACGGCGTCGCAGAAACTGGCAGAGCAGCTGCGGGCAAAAGGCATTCCGGCGCATTATATTCCGCAATTTACCGATACGGCACGGTTTTATCCTGATTTTGAAGAAAGCCTGAAAAGTGATGTTTTATTTGTCGGGGCAAACACGTTTTACCGCACAGCGGTGCCTTTTCTGCAACAGCACGGCATCGCGGTCGACGTTTACGGTCCGAAATGGCCGATTGGAACGGCAAAAGCAAACTATGCCGACAACCGGATTTTACGCAAATATTACAGCTCAGCCAAAATCGTCCTCAACGATACGCGCGAGGGAATGAAAAGATTCGGTTTTATCAGCAACCGGATTTTTGATGCGACAGCCTGCGGAACGCTGGTCATCTCCGACTATATGCCCGAGATTGAAGCGATATACGGCGACAGCGTGCCAATGTACAAAAACGGCGATGAGCTGGCGCGGCTGGTACGCTATTACCTTAACCCGGCTCACGAGCCGGAACGGCGGGAAAAGGCGGCACGGGCAAGAGAAATCACGCTGAGGTATTTTACGGCAGAACAGGCTGCGGAGAAATTCCAAGAAATTATACATAACATTAAAAAGTAGTTTTTAACAAAAAAAAATCATGAGTGGGATAAAACGAACCGCGGATAAAAGGCTAAGGCTATAGAAACATATTGACAAAAAAATATTGTATGGTATGAACACGAGAGATATTATAGAATTATGTTCATTTTTTTGTGTTATTAAAATTTTTATGCTATGGATTTTCTTACATTAATCAAAGATGGCAAGCATACAGCCATTGTAAGCTACGTTAAAGGTTGCAAATGTCTGAGTATTGACGAAGAACTAGCTCTTATCAGCCGTGGCAACCATGAAGAAATTATGAGCTATATTGCCCATCACTGGTTGGAAATTGAACCTTTTGAAGCTTTTTTGAAGCGGGGAAATTTGAATGAAGTCCGGTTTTATATTGCAAGACATGGTTTATATGCCGACAGTGCGCTTTGTGAAGCTGTTTTTCAGTTTGGCCGCAGCATTACGGCGGAGGTTGTCAGTTATATGCTGAGGGAACGTTATGCAGAGAAAACCGGGAATTATCGCGCACCGATTAAATGGGCGGAAGTTGAATGTATGCTTATTAAAACGGAAGATCACTGCGCCCTGCGCCAGTATATCAGCCAGGTACAGCTGGAAAAGAAATCGCATGACCTGCTAAAATTGAAGGGTTCGGCCGAAGACCTGTTGGTTTACGACCTTGTGTGGAACGGACAGCCCTAAACCGCAGCTCACCAACAGGCAAAAGCAATCATGACAGAAAAAGAGGCTTTGTTCCATAACGGAGCAGAGCCTTTTTCTATGCCGGATTGCGGCATTTTACAGCGGAGCTGAGAGCGGAGAAATTCCGGAAAATCATAAACGAGGTCGGGCACTAATCAGCTGCGGTTCCAGAGTTGTTTGGCTCTGAGCTGCCCGGTTCCAAAGCGGTTCGGTTCCAGAGCCGGCCGGTTTCGGGGCGGTAATAACAGACGCCGGTCGTCAGGTTGACAAAGCCGCCGTCGCGCAGCGGTATTTCCCGCCCGTCCAGCTTTACCTGTCCCAAAGAAAACTCTATCCGCCCTTTATAGATGCAGCTTTGTTTATTGCAGACAACCGGGTCGCCGGCAGGAACGGCGTATTTGCCTTTGGTTTTGGTACCGGTCCACATTTTTTCCAGAAATTTGTTTTTATGATAACGGGAGGCGACCAGTTTTCCGGCAGGGTTTCTGTAGGCATACGTCGTGCCTTTGGCGTCGAAGACAAAATCCGGGCGCGGGCTGAAACAGATGCTGACAACGCCGGCGACTATCCCGGCAATCCCCCAGAAACGCCATTTTGCCTGCCAGATACAGAACCAGAGCAAGCCGAACGTCAGCAACAGTATGCCCCAGTCCGGCAGGGTTCCGACGCCCTCGCCCGCCTTGGCGCCGGGCAGCGCCGCTACCCATGCGGTGATTTGGTTGATTACATCGATGCCGGCGGCAAACGGCCTGACAGCATAAGCGCCAAGCCCGAACGGCAGGCTTATCAGAAACAACAACAGCGCAGGCATAACCCAAAAACCGATGACCGGCCCCGCCAGCAGGTTGCCGAGGCTGGTATAGACCGAAATCTGGCTGAAATAATAGACGCCGTACGGCAGCGTCATCAGGCTGGCAACCAAATCCGATACCAAAAGCCCGGCCATATAGGCAACGAACTTTCCGAACAGGCTGCGGCTGTCCAGCCAGCGGTGCAGCCGGGCGGCGTTCTTTTCATAAAAAGCAACCAGGCCGAGCACGGCGGCAAAAGACATCAGAAACCCGGGCGACACAACCGCTTCGGGCGTTATGGCGACGACGACCAGCACCGCAAACGCCCACAGGCGCAGCGAGACGGCACGGCGGTTAAACAAAACGGCAACCAAAACCAGCGTCGTCATCACGAACGCGCGGATGCAGGAAACACTCTGCCCGGAAATAAGAAAATACGCAAACGTAAAGAAAACGGATACGACGGCGGCGGGTTTGCGCAAATCGTACCGCCCTTCGCCCAACGGGAACAGGGTTGCACGTATCAGGAAAAAGACCAAGAGCGCAATAATGCTCATGTGCATTCCGGAAATAGAAAGGAAATGCGCCAGACCCGAGGTGCGGTAATCGTTATTCAGTTGTTCGGAAATCGTGCTGCGGTCGCCGATGGTCAGCGCTTTGGCGATGGCGCCGGCGTCTTTGGGAGTGTTGGCGTCAATCAGCTCCTTGATGTACGTCCGAATACGGGTTATCGTATCCGCTGCCGGGTTTGCCGCCACGGCGGGGCATTCTACCTGAAATACGGGGCCGACAGTATAGCCGACAGCGCTCAAGCCTTTATAGAAGTTAGCGCGGTCAAACTTATAGTTGCTCAGCGGGTTGGGCGTAAATCCCTGCGGCAGTTTGGCGACAAGTTCAACGCAGACGCCGGGTTTCAGCCATGGTTCGGAAAAATTCAGGCTGATGCGGAAATCGCCTTTCAAGTCCCGCTCGAAATTATTGACATCGGACAACAACAGCCGCGGGCGATTGTTGGAATTGTAATCCATATCCTTAACCCGGCCGCGCAAATAGCTGATTTCAGGCAAATCATGCTCCAGATTGCGGGCACGGTACATCGCATCGGCCTTGGCCATGCTCAGCCCGAGCAAAAATACCGCGGCATACGTCAGGAGCTTGAACTGCCCGTCCCGGCGGCGCGTCAGCCACAACAACAGCAGCACGGCTTCAAGATAGCCGACAATCACCCAGGCCGACAGTTCCAGCGGCAATGCAAAGTAAAACGCCGCGCCGGATGCAAAAGCTACAGCATACCAGATTATCAGGCTTTCCGCCTCGTTTTGATAATTTTCGGCCGCATACAGCTTCAACCGCAGCCATTGTTTGCGGAGCCACCACCTCACCGGATTATGCCTCCGGTGTCCGAGGTGCCGGAGCGGACAGCCTTTCGGGAGCAACGCGGGCGGCGGGTTCAGGGATTTTATGCGGTGCCGCGGAGGTGTCCGAACCGGCGGAAATTGGCGTGGTGGAAGCGTCCGAAGCGGCGGAAATTGGCGTGATGGAAGCGTCTAGGGCAGCAGATGAGGCGTTGGCGCCATTTATCTCCCGCAGCACGATTTCCGCAGCACGGCGGCTCGGGTTTATTTTGCCCGCGCCCATCAGGCGGCGCAGCTCTTCCATTTTATTTTGAAATTGGGTACGCGGGGCTGCATTTTCCGTATCCAGAAATTTCGCCACCTCGCCCGCCACGTTTTCAGGCGTGCATGCTTCCTGCAGAAGCTCAGGCACAGTACTATCGTTCATCAGGATATTGGGCAGGTTGACGGAACGGATTTTCAGCAGGTGGCGTGCCAGCCACGCCGTCAGCGGCGCAACCTTATAAGCGATGATATGCGGGATTTTCATTATCGCCAGTTCCAGCGACACGGTTCCTGACGCCGCCATTGCCGCTGAGGCGGCTGCCCTTGCCCCGTTGCGTTCCTCTCTGCCGGCGACAATCATCACATCATCGGCGCCGTTTTCCGCCACCATACGGCGCACCTGCTGCTCTACGGTCTTGACTGTGGGCAGGACAAACTGCAAGTCGGCGTATTTTTGCCGCAGCAGCGCGGCGGCTTCCAGGAACACCGGCAACAGGCGGCTGACCTCGTTATGGCGCGAACCGGGCAAAATCAGGACAATCCGCTTATCAGGTGAAATACCCGACTTGCGGCAAAATTCTTCCGCCGCCGTTTCCGGCACCGTATTTTCGATTACCGGATGCCCGACAAAATCCGACGGCAGATGATGGGGGATAAAATATGCCGGTTCGTTCGGAAACAGTGTCAGCAGGCGGTCTACATACTTATACATCGTTTTGGCCCGTCCCTTTTTCCACGCCCAGACCTGCGGCGCGACATAATGCATCTGCGGCACTTTAATCTTTTGGCGGCGCAGGGCTTTATGCACGCGGGAGGAAAAGCTCCAGCTGTCTATGGTAACGACAATGTCCGGCTTTTGGGCGGCGATGTCAGCGACGGTTTCGCGAATGCGGCGCAGAACTTTCGGAATGCTCGGAATAACCTCCGCCAGCCCCATAACCGCCAGGTCGCTGATGTCAAACAGGGATTTAAGTCCCTCCTCTTTCATATTTTCGCCGCCGACGCCGGCAAATTCCGCCTCCGGCGCAAGTTCTTTCAACGCGTGCATTAAACGGGCGCCGAGCATATCTCCCGACGGTTCCCCGGCTATCAGATATATTTTCATGCTTCATACTCCGACGGAATTATGCCTTTGATGAACAGGCCATACTCGTTTGCCAGCCTTATCACTTCCGGCTCATTGACTATCAGGGTGTTACCGGCGTGGACGGCTATCCCTTTCAGGCCGCTTTTATGCGCGTTTTCCACCGTGCGCGTGCCGATGGTTGGCAGGTCGATGCGCATATCCTGCTGAGGCTTGCGCAGTTTTACAAGTATCGGGGCCTTTCCTTTGCGCACATAATCGGCGCACCTTTTAATCAGCCTGTCGGTTCCCTCTATTCCCTCAGCGCCTAAAACCAGCCCCTGCTGGACAATAACCGACTGGCCGACATCAAGCTTGCCCAAAGCGGAAGCTACTTCTACGCCGCGGCGAATATCTTCTTCATCGGCTTTATCAGGCTTCTTTTTGGTCAGCACGCCTTCGTGCGCCAGCAAATCCGGAACAACTTCCTGAATGCCGACGACTTTCATCCCGTCGGCCTCGATTTCTTTTACCAAGGCACGGAGAATACCGTCATCGCCCAAAGCTTTGGCGCCGAGTTTGGCAAAAAACGCCGCGGTGCGCAAATCCGGCACCAGTTCGGAAAACGTCGGCCGTTTGATGGTGCCTATCAGAACGATTTCCTTAACGCCCTCTTCCTTAAAGCGTTTAAATCCGGTACCGGCCTGCCCTATCCGTATCCATTCGTGCGCCATGTCTTTAGTAAAAATCTTTTCATCGGCATTGGCATGAATAGCCAGAGCATAATACGGGCGATTGTGCGCACGGCACCAGTCTATCAGCCGCTTGGGCAACTCACCGCCGCCGGCAACGATGCCCAGTTTGCGGTCGGGATTGCGGGTAATATCCTTTTCTTCCGCGGATACGGTTTCCTGCATAGTCATTTTCCTTATCAAGGTTTGGCAAATTTATGCTTTCGTTATACCATCGGGCAAAAAAATTGCAAAATATTAAAAATTATTATTGACAACTATTTTTTTTAGGGTTATATGTCTGTTTGTTGTCTAGGCAACGTTCATATATCGCGGGGTAGAGCAGCCCGGTAGCTCGTCAGGCTCATAACCTGAAGGTCGTTGGTTCAAATCCTTCCCCCGCAACCAGTTGTAAAAGAGGAAGTTTATACTTCCTCTTTTTTTGTTTCCCAAATACCTTGAAAAGTTAAAGAAACTGCGGGATTCATTTTTTATTTTGATGGTCACACCCTATTCTCCAGTATCTTTATTTTTTTGCCAAAATCGGTTCAAAACATCCCAAATATATACTTTTTTGAAGGTCTGAACAGCCCAAACAACGCCCTTCAAGAGATTACCATGTTTTTATTGTTTCCACAGGCGCTTTTTGACCCAATTTCCTCTTTTGGTTCTCTTTGTATAAGAGGCAATTATATTGATACAAATATTTTTCTTGTAATTTCAATCCGATGCGCTTTTTTGAAAATTTTTGGAAACGGTTTTTGATTTTATACGGGTGATCCTGTCGGAGGTTCAAAATGACAGACATTCAAAAAATCATACAACTTTTACTGCCGGAACTTTTGACTTTGATTGATGGAAAAAATAGTCCGGATTTGCCGCAGAAAGGACTGGATAATAAGAGAATAAAGAGCATTCATGTTGTTGAGAAAGGAGTTGAAAATGGTGGAAACTGACGTTTTACGGCTCAACGATATGAGTGTTGGCGAGTTAAAAGAAATGTGGCGGCAATATTTTGACAGCGAGCCGATTTGGAAAACCAAGCGTTTTTATATTCCCAGACTAGCCTATCGAATGCAGGAACTTGCCTATGGCGGCGTTCCAGAACATATTAAAAGCCTATTGCTTGGCAAAACGGTTTTGAAACACGCCGAGGACAACGATGGCACGGGACTTCCTCCGGTTGGAACCCGTCTGGTTAAGACCTATCGCGGAAAAGAATATAATGTTATTGTTTCTACCGCCGGCTTTCAATTTGAGGGGATTTATTACAAAAGTCTGTCCGCGGTTGCTTTAAAAATCACGGGCAAACGAATTTCCGGACGCTTTTTCTTTGGATTGGGGGAGAATAAATGAAAACCATACGATGTGCCGTTTATACCCGAAAATCAACGGAAGATGGTTTGGAAAAAGAATTTAACACGCTGGAAGCACAACGGGAATCCGGTGAAAACTACATTAAAAGCCAGGCTTATCAAGGCTGGGAAATCATCCCCACCCATTATGACGATGGCGGTTTTTCCGGCGGCACATTGAAACGTCCGGCTTTGCAACAGCTTTTAAGAGATGTTGAAGCTGGAATGGTTGATATGATTGTTGTTTATAAAATCGACAGACTGACACGTTCGCTGATTGATTTTTCAAAACTTGTCGAAATTTTCGACCGCAATCAATGTTCTTTTGTGTCAGTGACGCAGAATTTTAACACTTATGATTCCATGGGGCGCCTGACGCTGAATGTTTTACTTTCTTTTGCTCAATTTGAGCGGGAGGTTATTACCGAGCGCATCAGGGATAAAGTGGACGCTTCCAAAAAGAAGGGCATGTGGATGGGTGGTGTTTTACCGCTTGGTTATGTTTCCGTGAATAAAAAATTGGAGATTATTCCCGAGGAAGCAAAAATTGTGCGTTTAGCTTTTGAAAAATATCTGATTTTTCGTTCAGAAGTTGCGGTGGCGGAATGGCTAAACAACAATGGTTACACCACATTAAGCAAGGGAAATGGTAAATTCACCCATATGCGTGTGAGCAGCATGTTGAAAAACGTGCTTTATATCGGCAAAGTTCCTCATAAAGACAAGGTTTACGATGGTCAGCATCACGCAATCATTTCACAGGAATTATTTGATGAAGTTCAAGAAATCAAAAGCCAGAACCGCGTCGGCAGACTTGCGCCGTCTCGTTTTGTTGAACATGCTCTGCTTAAAGGGCTTATTTATTGCGACTGTTGCCAGGCGGCGATGATTTCCACGAAATCCAATAAAAAGAATAAAGTTTACGAATATTATACCTCTTTCCGTGCGGTTAAAGAAGGCTTTAATAATTGCAAGATAGGAAGCATTCCTGCCGGCGAGATGGATAATTTCGTCTTGCGGCAAATCGCAGGCATTATCAAATCACCTAAAATCCTTTCCGGATTGATAGAACAGGCAAAAATCATACGTCCTGATATTAAAGATGTGCAAATTATTTCCAAATTACAGGACGGTGATGATTTTATTCAGAGACTGTCTTCCATTACTTTACGCCAACTGTTGATTATGCTTGTTCAAAAAATCCGCGTGGATGTTGATCGTATCAAAATTATGTATACAGAACTGGCCGTCAGTTTGATGGACGATAAAATGAAAGACGATTTGTTTCCCAATAATATTAACGGTGAAAGAAACGAGATTTTATACCGCGTCTGCTTACGCCGGAAACGCGGCTCATTGAAAATATTCGCTCCCGAGAAATATAAACCTGACGAAAATAATCCATTATATTTGGCCCTGATAAAAGCTTTTGTCTGGCAGGATAAAATGAAAAAAGAAAACCTGTTTATCGAAGATTTGGCAAAGAGCGAAGGTCTGAGCCGTGAATATGTCGGTAAAGTGTTGCGCATGACGTATCTTGCTCCGGATATTGTGACGGCCATTGTGGATGGCGTTTATCCCAAAACACTTTCCCTTCGTAAAATTTTAGAATCGGAAATTCCATTGCTTTGGTCTCAGCAGCGATTAAAGTATGGATTCAGTTTTTGACTGTACACAGATTTTTGCACAGGCGATATTTTATTAAAATAACGTCAAGTCCTTATCTGTGGTATATTTTCAACTTATGATTTCTTTATCTGTGTGTTGCACGCAAAGAGATTAGCCCTGAAAATAAGCCTCTATTCAATTATTTAACGAGGCTTATCAATGAACTTGAATATTTTTAACGGACTACCTCAGTATGTCCGCATAACAATTTTATCGCAAATTCGCAGATTGTTGTCAACCCCGATCTTTTCTTATGAAGATCGGGAAGATTTAATTCAAGAGCTGTTGCTTTTTTATTTGAAGCGGTTTTACAATGCTCATGATGTGGACGAGGCTTTGGTGGTGCATTCCATAAAGCAGTACGCCACGAACCTGTTAACGCAAAGATACCATCGCCGCGATTTCTTATACTCCTCATTGGCCGACTATGACGCTGATGAGGAGTTTTCTTTTGCGGAAAACACGGAAACGCGGTTGATTGTCAGTGAAATTATGAATTGTGCCGAACCTAAGGAAAAAGAGATTGTAAAGCGTATTCTATGCGGCGACAGCATTGACCAGATTTCCAGAGATCTGCATGTCAGTAAAAAGACTATTTACGGCTTTTTTGAAAAAATGAGAAAAAAATTAAAATAACGGAAACGATTTTTGATTTTCAGCGGGTGTTCCTGTTGTCATTAACAAATTTTGGAAGGAACCCTCATGAGAAAAAACGATCACACGGTTTATATCACGGAAGAGATACGCAAAATTCCGGTCATTTATTTGTTGGAGCTGGAAATGTCCGCTCTCGACCGCTTGGAAAAAATGATACGAGACGAGGTCAAACGCACAAGTTTGGCGCTGGAATGGATACAGGGCATTAAAAATATAAAGAAGGCTTCTAAAGACGGAGGGCAAAATGGATAAAAAAACATCCTTTGTTTTGTATCCGGCAGATTTCCTTGCGGCTGTGCATAATTTTAAGAAAAGTCAGATAGCTGATTTAATAATTGCGCTGTGTGAAAAAAATTTTTACGGGGATGTTTCTTTTAAATTATCAGACTCGGTAAAAAAGCGTTTTTCATTAATTCAGGAAACAATTGAGAAAAACAATGCCAAATATTTGGAAATCCGTGAAAAGCGTCAAGCCAGCGCTAAGCAAAAAAACAGCAAACGTCAAGCAAAATCAAAGCAAAGTTCCAACAAAGAGCAAGCAAATGTGCCAACATCCCCATCAGATGAATCGGAGAATGAATCGGTATATGTATGTGAATCTGTAGATAAAGATAAAGGGCCGGAGGTTGTGGATAAGCCTGTTTATGTCGGTGCGCCGACTGTTGAGGACGTGGCGGCGTATTGTCAGGAAAGCGGTTACACGATAGATCCGGCCGCTTTTGTGCGCTGGAATGAGGCACGCGGTTGGATGAACGGTAAAAAATACATTGCTGTGGACTGGAAAAAAGCGGTTCGGAAATGGTTTTGCAAGGAAAACGGCATCGCTTATTCGGAGATGGAGACGCTGGCAAATGTTTGTTCGGATGTGCTCGGCAAGGTAAAGGTGGTGCAAAATGGCTGATATTACAATTGATGAAATTAAAAATAGGATCGAAAGTGCGGTTTATACGATGAAACTTTTGCCTCCTGCCAAAGCTCAGGGATATCGCTTGACCAAGCTTGATATCATTTATACTTCACAAGAATTAGTATTAATGGATAAAAAAACTATAAAAGTTCGTCCAACTTCAGAACAAATTACCCAAATGGATGAGGTTTTAGAATGGCTTGAGGTTTTAGAACCCTGGGAACGCAAACTAGTTTGGAAGCGTGGCGCCAGAGTTCCCTGGAAAGTTTTAAGTTATGAGTTTGGTTTACATCGGAGTAATCTCTGTCGGCATTATGAAAAAGCGCTGGTGAAGATTTTGATTAGAATAAGTTAATCTTTTTTGAAAAGTAGTTGATATTTTAAATATCTAGTTTAATGTTATGTTAAATTTTGGAGATTTGGAAGTGCCTAATATTAATGTTGTTGACTTTTTTTGCGGATGTGGAGGAACCAGCGCTGGTTTGAGAAAAGCTGGAATGCATATTGTAGCGGGGATTGATTTTGACAAAAGCGCCATTACCACTTATGCTAATAACTTTCCAACTGCAAAAACTTTTAATATTAACATTAAAGAATTGAACATATCTGATTTAGAAAAAGTTATATGTTCCTATCAGAATGATATTCTTGTATTTGCAGCTTGTGCACCTTGTCAACCATTTTCAAAACAGAATAGATTTAAGGATAACAATGATGACAGGATTTGTTTACTTGATGAATTTCATAGGTTTGTTACGTATTTTAAGCCTGATTATATTTTATTGGAAAATGTTCCTGGTATGCAAAAAATTGCACAGGGGCCTTTTACCAGATTCATGAAGCTACTTGATGAAACAGGGTATTTGTATAGTTTTGATGTAAAAAATGCTATGGACTATGGGGTTCCTCAATCCAGAAGAAGACTTGTCTTAATAGCCAGCAAACATGGAAAGATAATGCTTCCTGAAGGGAAATATGGTTTGAATAAATTGCCATACAAAACAGTCCGGGAGTATATTGAAAAATATCCTCCGTTAAGGGCTGGTGAAAAATGTATTGATATTCCCAATCATCAAAGTGCAAAATTATCTCCAATGCTTTTAAGACGAATTTCAGCATTAAAAGAAGGGCAAGATCGTCGAAATTGGAGTGATGATCTGAAATTAAAGTGCCATAATAAACACACTGGACATACGGATGTTTATGGACGTTTATGTTGGGATAAACCATCCGTTACACTTACGACAAAATGCATTTCTCTCTCAAATGGGAGATTTGGTCATCCTGAACAAGATCGAGCTCTAAGCGTTAGGGAAGCAGCAGCGATTCAAACTTTTGATGATGATTTTATTTTTTATGGAAATTTAGGTGCTACTGCTAAGCAAGTCGGGAATGCTGTTCCTGTAGAATTTGCAAAAGTTTTAGGGGAACAGATTGTTATAGATTCACAAAAGCTATGAATTTGTTATTTTAATGTTTACACATTTCTTTTTTAGTAGCTTTTATAGTGTTTTTTGAGGTATGTCTTATGAGCGATGTATTTGAACAATTGAAAATGGTGCCAGAAAATCTTAGATATCCGTATATTTCTCATATTCGTTTTCCCCATTATAAGAATTTAGTTCCAGATCTTAAAATTGAATTTAAATACCCGATCACTGCCTTGGTTGGAGTAAATGGAGCGAGTAAATCTTCAGTTTTGAGAGCAATATATGGAGCTCCAAAGAATAAAAGTGTTGGAGACTATTGGTTTGAAACAGATATAGATCGTGTTGATGACTTAGATAAAAATCAAAAGCCTACATCTTCATTTATTTATGGTTATTATAATCTTGCAGCTAAAAGATATGTAGAAGTTTTAAAAACTAGAATTAATCTTATCAAAAAAAACAAACGTGATTATTGGGAGCCTTCTCGACCTGTATATAGTTATGGAATGGAAAAGATGCCTTCTTTGCAAGAAGTACCAAAGGGACGAGGCAGAAGTGAAACTCGGTGGAATGCTATGGAAAAAAATGTTATTTATTTTGATTTTCGGCATGGCGCAATAAGTTCATTTGATAGGTGTTTTTATGTAAATCCCTTCAAAAAAACAAAAACCATAGTGACTAAGCAAGATTATATTCGTAGATATGCAAGACATCTTAAAAAAATAATTTCTCAGAATTTGCAAACATATAAATTGCGTGGACGAGAGCGCCTAAATGAGAATAAATTACTTTCTATCAATATCGTAAAAAAAATTTCTGAAATTTTAGGGAAAAATTATACATCAATTAGAGTTATTGAGCATGATTTATATACTCCTGAATTTGCAAAAACAGTATATTTATCATGTGGTAGTGATTTGAATTATTCAGAAGCATTTGCAGGAAGTGGTGAATTTGCAATAGTTTCATTAGTGGAAGCAGTAATGAATGCTCCTAAAAAATCTTTAATTGTTTTAGATGAGCCAGAGGTATCAATACATCCGAGGGCTCAGGAAAAAGTACTTGAATTTTTAGCGGAACAGGCATTAATCAATCATCATCAAATTGTTTTTACTACTCATTCGCCAGCGATGATCAGAATGTTGCCATCAAATGCTATACATGTTTTATATGTAGATGGAAGTGGAAATACAAATGTTCGTTCGTGTGTACACGCTGAAGAAGCTTTTGTTGAGATTGGTGCTACTTTTGAGAAAAAAACAATTGTTGTCGAAGACAAAGCTGCGAAACTAGTAGTTGATAAAATTTTAAAAGATCGGAATCTGTCTGCTAATTTTGATGTCTTAAAAGCTCCTAACGGTGCAGAATATATTAAGAGTTCATTAGTTTTGGCAAATTCTTTAACCAACACGGAAAATGTACTTTTTATTTTAGATGGAGATAAAAAACGAGAGCATCGAGATCCTAATAATATTCCTCCTTGTGAAGATGCGAATCTATCTGAAATAATTAAAGAACAAACAGGATGCATTATTAAAATTCCTCATGAAAAAGGTAATGAGAAGGATAAGATAGTTAAGCAACGTGCTTTTTTAAAGTATTATATGGATCATGTGTTTTATTTCCCTGTTAATGATCCTGAAGAAATATTATGGAAATATGCAGATGATAGTGAGGGCATTATCGAGAAAGATATAAAAATATGTTTTTGTAAACTATGTAATAAAAAATTTGGAGATATCCAATCTGAACATATATATGCAATAGAAGAGATGTGTGCTCACAAAATGAATACTCTGTTGGATGACGAATGCAAAGAATTATTTAAGAATATTGAGAGTTTTATGTATTGAGTGGAATGTCGCGACAAAATCAAGCAAGACAAATTTGAAAAAATAGTTTATAAAAACAGGTATAATTGGGGCGGAGGTGAACAATTCGCCCTTTTTGATATTTTTTTAGAGTCCGCAGGTATATCGCCTACGGACCTTTTTTATACTTGATAAAGGAGCGGCAATGAAAAAAACTGCGGAAGCGGTGTCGCTTGGACACCCTGACAAAATGGCGGATTATATTTCGTCTTATATTTTAGACAGGATGATTGAACAAGACGCGGCGGTCAAATATGCCGTTGAAGTAATGGTAAAAGATAACACGGTTGTGTTAGGCGGTGAAATCACGGGTGATGTAAACCTGGCAAGAATTAATTTTTATGTTGCCGAAGCGCTGGCGGAAATCGGGTACGATAAGTTTTACAGCCATCGTTGGGGAAATTACGCCATTAATCCCGAGAAATTGCAGATTATCAATCTTATCGGCAAACAGTCGGCAGATATTTCACAAGGAGTTGAACAAGACGGCTGGGGCGATCAGGGAGTATTTGTCGGTTACGCTTGTCAGGGTACGGGCAACATCAGCCGCGAACAATATCTGGCTAAAAAACTATGTAACGCCTTGTATGAGTATGCTTTGCAAAACATCCATCTGGGCATTGACATCAAAACGCAGATTACACTTAATGAGCTTGGCGGTATGGAAACGGCGGTTGTGGCTGTTCCGATGCTTAAAGATGTTGATCTGACGACTTTTATTGTTTTGGCACTGGGAGAGGAGCCGGAAAATATTATTGTCAATGGCACGGGAACATATAAATATCATTCATCCGTGGCTGATTGCGGCGTGACCGGTCGGAAGCTTGCGTGCGATTTTTATGGAACGGCTTGTCCGATTGGCGGCGGCAGTCCGTGGACAAAGGATGCCAGCAAAGCCGATGTGACCCTTAATTTTTATACCCGCAAACTGGCCCTGGAATATCTGCAAGATAATGACGAGTGTTTTGTTTACCTTTCATCCTGTATCGGCCGATCAGAATTACCGAGCGATATTGTGAAAACAGTTAAGCACAGTGTGGTCACTAAACATTCTTTGCAGATTAATAAGAAACCGTCCGAAATTATTACCGAGCTTGGGCTGAATAAGCCTGTATTCGCTAGGTTATGTCGGGATGGATTCTTATAGATGTAATAAATTTAGGAAATTTTTAAGCATATTGTCTTTACACTAATGCGAAGTAGACTCCGGAGAACGTTATGGAAAACAATATTGTTATATATCAAACCCAAGACGGTCAAACTGATATTGATGTCCGGCTTGAAAATGATACTGTCTGGCTAAGCCAAAAGCAAATGGCTACGTTGTTTGAAAAAGATGTTCGTACTATCAATGAACATATAAATAATGTTTTTTCTGAAGGTGAATTGGAAAAAGATTCAACTATCCGGAAATTCCGGATAGTTCAAACGGAAGGTAAACGTAAGGTTGAACGTAATATTGATTACTACAACCTTGATGTTATTATTTCTGTTGGTTATCGTGTTAAGAGTGTTCGAGGTACACAATTTCGTATTTGGGCGACACAAAAATTAAAAGATTATCTTGTAAAGGGTTTTGCCGTTAATGAAAAAAGGTTACGGGAAAAGACTGAACAAATTAAACAACTGCAACATAGCGTCGACCTGCTTAACCGCTGTGTAGAAACTCAAGCACATAATTTAGACGAAGCACAACAACTGACTAAACTAATGAGTGAGTTTGCCAGCGGGTTAACTTTGCTTGACGACTTTGACAACAAACAATTGGATCGTGCGGGCAATACAGTTAAAGAAGCTGTGTTTATTGACGTTCCAGAATTCTTAAATGTCATTGATAAAATGAAACCGGAATTTGGTTCGGATATTTTTGCCAACCCCAAAGATGACAGCTTTAATAGTTCCGTCCGTCAGATTTATCAGACTTTTGGAGGGAAAGACTGTTATCCGTCTTTGGAAGAAAAAGCGGCAATGCTACTGTATTTGATTGTAAAAAATCATAGCTTTTCCGATGGTAACAAACGTATTGGCGCAAATTGCTTTCTCTATTTTATGCAAAAGAACGGTATGCTTTATAAAAATGGAGAACCAATTATTAACAATGCAACTCTTGCCACTCTGACTATTTTGATTGCGGAGAGTAAACCTGAAGAAATGGAAACTGTAAAGCAGGTTGTTATTAGTGTTCTAAATAGAAATTAAACCTGCGGGTCCTTCCTGCGATTAAATCGTATGCGGGGGCGCAAGCCGCGGCGCAATTCTAGCGTCCGGCGTTTTTGTTTACTGGTCGGCACATCTCTGAAAACCAAGCAAAATAAGGTTTTCGGAGATATTTTGTTTTTGGTGGTTGGTCGCCCCCGTGTTTTTGTCTGGTCACTTTTGTTTTTTTACGGAGAAATTTATGGAGTTCCAAGAGAATTATCCAGTGGATAAGCTTATCCCCTACGCGCGCAACTCGCGTACACATAATGATGAGCAAATCGCTCAGATTGTCGCCAGTATCAAAGAGTTCGGTTTTACCAATCCGATTTTGATCGGCGCGGACGATGTCATTATTGCTGGGCATGGCAGACTGCTTGCGGCTCAACGCATGGGGCTAAAAGAAGTTCCGGTTATCCGTCTGCCGCATCTGACTGAGATCCAACGGCGGGCGTTGGTCATTGCCGACAATAAAATCGCTCTAAATGCCGGCTGGGATGAGGAGATGCTGGCGCTGGAGATGAAAGAACTGGGCAATCTGGAGTTTAACCTTGATATTTTGGGATTTTCTGAAGAGGAATTAAAAGAACTGGATGCTTTCGGCGAGCCGGAAACGTTTTCTGATGCCAATGAGGACAAAGTGCCGGAAGTTCCTGAAGAAGCGGTGACCAAACCCGGTGATATCTGGCTTTTAGGCGAACACCGTCTGCTGTGCGGCGATACCACCATATATGACGATGTCAAAAAACTGATGCAAGATGACGTTGCTGCCATGATTTTTACAGATCCCCCGTATAATGTGAACTATGGCTCAACCATGAAAGACAGTCTGCGTTATCATGCCGGAACGCTTGGCGGGCGCAAAATCATGAATGATAATCTCGGTGATGGCTTTGCACAATTTCTAACCGACAGCCTCTCCAACCTTATGATGTTCAACAAGGGGGCAGTGTATGTCTGTATGAGTTCCAGTGAACTTCATACTCTTTACAATGCTTTTATCTCTGCTGGCGGCAAATGGTCGACGTTTATCGTCTGGGCCAAAAACACTTTCACACTTGGACGGGCGGATTATCAACGGCAGTATGAACCGATTTTGTATGGTTGGAATGCCAATCAAAAACATTACTGGTGCGGCGATCGTGATCAATCCGATGTCTGGACGTACAACAAACCGGTCAAAAACGATCTGCATCCAACGATGAAACCGGTGGAACTAGTGGAAAGAGCCATAAATAACAGTTCAAAATTGGGAGATATCGTGTTGGACGGCTTCGGCGGCTCCGGTTCCACGATTATCGCAGCCGAGAAAACCGGGCGTAAAGCCCGTTTGATTGAGCTTGATCCGAAGTTTTGCGATGTGATTGTCCGCCGCTGGGAAGAGTACACGAGCCAAAAAGCGCAACTCTTTGAAAGTCATGCAGAAAGTTTGAATAATCAATCAAGCGGTATATTGTACGAGAAAAAAGTTGCATCCCTTTAAGCGGCCGAATTATCGCCAGCAAACAGGCCTTTTCAAAAATATCATTATAATTCAATTTGTTATAATGAAAAATAATGCATAATTAACTGGACTTTCCCTTATTTCCAAGCATTCATTGTGTTGTAAAGAGGATAAAAACTCTATAATAAATTGAAAAGAAAGGATAAACTAATGGAAAAGGAAATGACAATTACGGAAACCTTAAATAAATGGAAAGCCGGAAATTTAAATGTCGAAGGATTATGGTATGACTGGTTTTGTAAAGAGACAAGTTTGAAAAATAAAGGCTTACGATTGCTTGGCCGGTTAAATGCCATAAAAAATTCTTCCAAATTTGACAATGACAAGACTTATGTATTTTTTAAGAACAACTGCCCGTTTAACGGTACTTTATATGACGATTTTAGAATTTGCGACCTTGAAACCGGCAGTGTCGTCTACTGTGTTGTGCCGAAGTCAGGACATGTTTGCGATAATGGTCAAGCTCAGGTTTATGGCAGGGAAAATAAATTTGAACAGCCTCTTGTCGAAGGAACATGGAAAGAAGTCAAAGAGTGGTTTCTAAAATAACGGCTTGTCCGGCGGGGTGTGTCGCACCCCGCAACTTTTTTCAAAAATAATGCAGAATTAACTGGACTTTCCTTTATTTCCAAGCATTCATTGTGTTGTAAAGAGGATAAAAACTCTACAATAAATTGAAAGAAAGGATAAAATAATGACTACGATTTTAGAAACAGAAAATAAAGAATGGGGATTTTGGGGAACGGCGAAAGGTTATCTTAAACATAAAAAGGACATGACCAGATTATGGAATGAGACTGCCAAACTTATCCAGAAGAATTCAGAACTTACTCCAGAGGAAACTCAGAAACTTATGGACAGCCGCTGGGGAAGACATATCGCCGACAGCTACATGGAGGAGATCAGGACGAATGTCGGAACCTTTATAAAAATAGCAGACCGCCGGTTAACCAAAGAACGCATTATCGAGGACTACAGGTATTATGTTGATGAAACGGCCTATCAGGATATCATCCCTCAAAAGTATCGGGATTTTTGTAAAGAATTAAAGGCGCTGAGCTTAAAATACGGGATAGTTATCCAAGCGGTCGGCGGGGTCAGATTAAGCACCGAGAACTTTACAGGCTACAATCCCGACCTTGACAGCGGCGACCTGATACCCGAATGGGAGGACTGAGAGATAAGCGGGGCGCGATCCGCCCCGCAACTTTCCTGAAAAAATAATGCAGAATTAACTGGACTTCCGCTGTTTTCCAAGCATTCATTGTAATGTAAGCAGAGGTATGGATGCTGAAGCGGTAACTTAAAAGAAAGGATTAAGTCATGAAAAATAAGAACATTATCGAAGAGTTAATATGCCATGAATTGTCCAGACTGGATGAACTTTTGGAAGTTTTAAAAGAATTAAACATAGTCAAAATTCCGCCTAAAGGTTATTTATCGGAAAGTGACGCATGGTGTTGGTACGAAGATAATCCCTCGGAAGAGGAGAAAAAACGGGTGTTAACAGCTCTTGGTTATGATGTAAGTAAGCTTTAGCCGTATGAGGAATGGGGAGCGTAAGCTCCCCTCCATCCGTGTCATATTAACATTTAAGCCGATGCGGGGACTTAATTAATTATCCTTTCTTTCTAAAACCGCATGCAGGCTTGAGGAAACGAGGCTATCTGCCTCGTTTCCCTTTTGGCGCAAAAATGCCTGACAATGCCTGAATGTCGGCTTTGGTGTGCTGAAATTAATTCCGGCGGTATATTGTACGCTTTATTTATATATGGCTAAAGCAAATTAAGGAGAATAAATGGGACGGAAGGTGTCGCTTCGGGAATATGCCAGAATTCGGGGCGTACGGTTGAACGCCGTGCAAACGGCGATTGCCTCGGGGCGTATTCATAAAACGTCGGACGGTAAAATCGATGTGGATGAAGCCAACAGGGAATGGTTTATGAATACAGATCCGGCCAAAAGCCGTAAAGCCGATCCACTGTTTGAGGCTCAGCCGGAATTATCCGGTGGCGGACGGCAGAATTTTTCAACCTTTCAGCAGGCCAAAACAGCGGATATTTATTATCGGGCGATGCTGGCCAAAGCAAAACTCAAAATGGTAACGGGAGAAACAATCGACCGCAAAAAGGCCGGACAGCACGCATTCAACCTCGGAAGAGCTTTGCGGGATTTGTTTTCCGGCTTTTCCACCCGCTACGGGGCATTAATCGCGGCTGAACTCGGCGCGGATGAACATAAGACGGCGGTGGTGTTGGATGAATACATACGGAAACTCCTCTCCGAAAGCAGAGAGCTTATCGACCGGGAGCTTTGATGCTAAGAGCTATATTGAGGATGAATTTTTCAAGGGCGTGGAACCGGATTCATACATGCCGGTGTCGGAATGGGCCGATAAATACCGCATTCTTTCCAGCAAGTCGGCATCGGAACCGGGGCGCTGGCGGACAGACAGAACGCCGTATTTGAAAGAGATTATGGACTGCCTGTCGCCGAAAAGCCCTATTCAAAAGGTTGTGTTTATGAAAGGCGCGCAGATCGGCGGCACGGAATGCGGCAACAACTGGCTGGGATATGTCATGCACAAAGCGCCGGGGCCGATTATGGCAGTGTCGCCAACGGTGGAAATGGCCAAGCGTAATTCCAAACAACGCATAGATCCTCTGATTGAGGATTGTCCGGAATTAAAAAGGCTTGTGGCTCCAGCGCGCTCCCGGGACAGCGGCAACACCATGCTGTCCAAGGATTTTCCGGGAGGCGTGTTGGTGATGACCGGAGCGAACTCGGCGGTGGGGCTGCGTTCCATGCCGGCGCGGTATCTGTTTATGGATGAGATTGACGGCTATCCGCAGGATATTGACGGTGAAGGTGATCCGATTTTGCTGGCGGAACGGCGAACCGCCACATTCAACAAAAGAAAAAAGATTTTTCTGGTGTCCACGCCGACGATCAAAGGCCTGTCCAACATTGAGCGGGAGTTTGAAAACTCCGACAAGCGCTATTTTTTTGTGCCGTGCCCTTTCTGCGGCGCTTATCAGCGGTTGGAATGGAAACAGATACAGGCGGAAGATGGCAATGTGTTCTATGTGTGTGAGCATTGCGGTGGACATATCGGTGAACATTACAAAACCCAGATGCTGGCCAACGGCCGCTGGCAGGCAACCGCATCCAGCGATGGAGTGACGGCTGGTTTCCATTTATCGTCCCTGTATTCACCGATTGGCTGGCTGTCGTGGAAAGAATGCGTGGCCATTTATGAGAAAACCAAGAAAAATCCGAGCCTGATGCAGGGCTTTCAAAACACCATCCTGGGTGAGACCTTTGAGGCGGAAAGTGATGCGCCGGAATGGCAGCGCCTGTATGAAGCCAGAGAAACTTATCCGATCGGGACTGTTCCTTACGGCGGATTATTCTTAACCGCCGGTGTTGATATTCAAAAAGACCGCATTGAATGCGAAGTTGTGGCTTGGGGACGGCAGAAACAGAGCTGGTCGGTGGCGTATTTTGTTTTAGACGGAGACACCGCCCGACCGGAAGTCTGGCGCAAACTTGAAAATGTGCTGATAAAAGATTATCCGCATGAAAGCGGCGTAACATTGCCGATACGGGTGATGTGCGTTGATTCCGGATATGCCACGCAGGATGTTTATTCTTTTGTAAGGCAGTTCAGCCAAGCCGTTTGGGGAGGCAACGGCGCGAGAGCAAGCCAGCCAAGAACGGTGGTTGCGGTCAAGGGCCAGAGCCGGGACATGGCGATGTTGTTGTCTACATCCAAGGCCGATACTAGGAAAAAGGGACTGAAAGTATGGAATGTGTCCGGTCCGGTTATCAAGACTGAACTGTACCGTTGGCTCAGGATGGAACGTGTCGGCGAGGATGCCTCGCAGTTTGGACGCTGCCATTTTCCGCAGTATGCCGAGGAATATTTCAAACAGCTGACGGCGGAGCGGCAGGTGGTCAGGATAAGCAACGGCTATCCGAAACCGGTTTGGGAAAAAGATCCCGCACGACGCAACGAGGCTTTGGACTGTCGGGTTTACGCCCGAGCCGGCGCGGCTATTTACGGTCTTGACCGAATGAGCGAGAAAGGTTGGGCTGAGCTGGAGGCTCTTATTCCGGCAACGTCTGAGGCTAAACCGAAGAAGAAACCGGCAAGATTTATACAGATGAAAGCGACAAAGGTGGATGATCCATGGCTATAGATAAGGAGATATTAAAAAACAGACTGGCAGAAGCTGAAGAAGCTTATCATCACCTGATGATAGGCGCAAGGGAAGTTTCGGTCAATGTTGGCAATTTTGGTTCTGTTACTTACAATCAGGCCAGTCGAACAAATCTGGAAACCTATATTGCAAACCTTAAATCGCAAATTGCCGCGGCGGAGGGAAAAAACTCCGTTCGCCGCAAAATTATGAAAGTCAGTTTTTAATGGCAGACACATCACATAAAGCGGCATCGCAGACACTTAGGGAGATTGCCTCGTGGCAACCCGGACGGGGTTCGGCGGACAGCGACCTTTTGCCCGAACTTTCCACTATGGTCGCCCGTTCCAGAGATTTGTCCCGCAACCACGGGATTGCCAGCGGCGCGATGCAGACGTTGACTGACAACATTGTCGGCACGGGTTTTCGTCTTTCCGCCAAGCCTGACTATAAGCTTTTAGGTAAAACCAAGGATTGGGAGGAGGAATGGCAGACTAAAGTTGAGGGATTGTGGCGCTCATGGTCGGAGACTTTTATGTGTGATGCGGCGCAAAGCCTCAATTTTCATGGACTGACAACGCAGGTTTTTAAATCCTGTTTGATTAACGGCGAGGCGCTGGCGTTGGCTTTGTGGCTGCCGGAACGTCCGGTTGCCACCACCATTCAGCTCGTTGAGCCGGACAGGCTGTCCAATCCAAATAACAGCACGGATAGTAAGGATCTGCGCGGCGGCGTGGAAATTGACCGTTTTGGTGCTCCGGTCGCCTATTATATTTTAAAAGAACATCCGGGGGATTATTGGATGTCTTCACTGGAATGGGAGCGTGTTCCAACTTTTACACCTTTCGGCCGGCGGCGGGTGTTGCATATTCATGATGTTAGCCGTATTGGACAGACCCGGGGAAAACCTATCCTTTCCTCGATTATGCCGATGTTTAAAATGCTTGATCATTATGAGCGTTCCGAATTACAGGCGGCGATTGTCAACGCGATGATTGCCGCTTTTATCGAAACACCGATGGGTGGCGAAGAATTAAACGAATTGTTTGGCGGTTCCAGCGATGATTATTTGAACGCTAAGAAAGACTGGCAGGTTAAGTTGGAGGGCGGCTCCATTATTCCGATATTTCCCGGAGACAAGGTTGCGCCGTTTACGCCAAGCCGGCCAAACTCCGCCTATGGGAGTTTTGTTGAGAATTTGCTTCGGCATATTGGTACAGGATTAAACATTCCGTACGAATTGTTGCTGAAGGACTTTTCCAAAACCAATTATTCCTCAGCGAGGTCGGCATTGTTGGAAGCGTGGCGCTATTTTAACGGACGGCGGCAATGGCTGGCGGACTATTGGGCAACACCGGTCTATGAATTGTGGCTTGAAGAAATGGTCAACAAAGGCTTGGTGGATGCGCCGGATTTTTATAAAAACCGCTATGCCTACACCCGATGCAAATGGATTGGTCCGGGGCGCGGTTGGGTAGATCCGGTTAAGGAAGCGCAGGCCTGCCAACTCCGCATGGAAATCGGTTTGTCCACGTTGGAAAACGAGTGCGCCTCTCAGGGACTGGATTGGGAGGAAGTGGTCGAACAACGGGTTCGGGAAAAAAATAAACTTAAGGAAATGGGATTGATCAATGAAAATACTAAACAAGAGCATTTGGGCGATGACGCCGGAGATGATGGGAACGATGGCGGAGATCGCGAAGGAAAGCCGCAAAACGCCTGAAGCCATAGCCCGGGAGATGGGAAAAGATATGAAAGATGCCAATGCCGCCTCAATCAGAGACGGCGTTGCTGTTCTTAAAGTGTCCGGCCCGTTGTTTCGCTATGCCAACCTGATGACAAGGATTTGCGGCGCAACTTCGTATGAACTGCTGGCCCGGGACTTTAACAAAGCGTTGCAACATCCTGAAGTTAAAGCCATTTTGCTTGATATTGACAGTCCGGGCGGTGAAGTCAACGGTTGTTCGGAGCTGGCGGACATGATTTTTCTGGCGAGAGGGAAAAAGCCGATTGTCGCGTATGCGTCCGGGGCCTGCTGTTCCGGGGCATACTGGATTGCCTCTGCCTGTGATAAGATTTTGGCTTCCGATACGGCGGTGCTTGGTTCTATCGGAGTGGTTTCTGTTTTTGAAAAGAATGATGATGGCAAAACAATAGAAATCGTTTCTTCTCAAAGCCCCAACAAGCGCCCGGACATTAACACGGAAGAGGGCAGAGCCAAGATTCAGGCAAGGGTCGATGAGCTGGCGGAGGTTTTTATCGCCAAAATCGCCCGCAACCGTGGTATCTCGGCGGTTGATGTGGTTAAAAATTTTGGTGCCGGCGATGTGGCTGTCGGCCAATATGCCGTTCGTAACGGTCTGGCGGACGGGTTGTCCTCGTTTGAGGCGATAATCGCAGGCTTTAATTTTCAACAAACGGAGAAAATATTCATGAATGACAATGAAAAACCAAGCGCCGAGGATATTCGGCGCACAGAACGGGAACGCATGGCACAAGTTTTGGCCTCTGAGGTCTCCCAAGGAAAGGAGAACACGGCCAAACTGCTGCTGACAAAAACGGATTTGGCGGCAGATGATATCCTGGAGATTTTGGCGACTGTTCCCACTCATCGGGAAAGCGCTTTTGAACAGGCTATGGCGGCAATTAAGAATCCGGACATCCGTCCGGCGGCGGAAGCCGACAATGAAACCCCGGAGGCGGTTGCTCAGCGCATCGCCTCTTTAATTTAAGGAGAAACAGATGACAGCACAGGGATTTACGGATCAGGGTTCCACCACCTCCGACAATTTGTTGGCCGGCGAATTTCCAAGGATTGCCGAGTTGGCCACCGTTTCCGGCGGCAAGTATGCCCGTGGAACCATTCTTGGCAAAATCACGGCCAGCGGCAAATGCACGATTTGCACATCGGCGGCAACGGATGGTTCAAAGGATGCTTACGCCGTTCTGGCTGAAGCGGTCGATGCGTCGGAAGAAGACAAACAGGCCGTTGTTTATCTGACCGGGGAATTCAACGCGGTGGCGCTGACTGTCGGGAGCGGGCTTACGGTTGATGGCCTGAAAGACGTTCTCCGCGCCAAAAGCATTTTTATCAAAAACAACCAAGCATATTAGGAGCATAAACAGATGGATATTTTTTCAACCCAAGTGTTGGCCAAGGTGGTGGAACGCCTGCGGACACCGCCGTCATTTCTTTTGGATACGTTTTTTCCGAATGTTCAGACTTCCGACAAGGAAGAGATTTTCTTTGATGTGACGGACAGCAAACCGAGAATCTCGCCGTTTGTGTCGCCCCTGCTGCCGGGAAAGGTCGTTGACGGCGGCGGTTATCAGACTAAATCGTTCAAACCGGCGTATGTCAAGGATAAACGTCGTTTTGACGCCAACATACCTTATAAGCGCGTTGCCGGCGAGGCAATCGGTGGCTCTTTGTCCCCTGCTCAGCGTTATGAACGGGCATTGGCAACACATCTTAAGGATCAACTGGACAATCTGACCCGCCGCGAGGAAGTGATGGCGGCGGAAATTCTGCGCACCGGCAAAGTTATCGTGTCCGGGGACGGTTATCCGGCGCAGACGGTTGATTTCGGAAGAGATGAGACGTTAACCAAAGCTTTAAGCGGTTCGTCAACTTGGGAAACCTCCGGTGTCAACCCGATTGACAATTTGGAAGACTGGGCGATTGCCATTCAGGACAAAGCCGGTGTGGTCGCCAAAACCGTGGTTATGGATCCGCAGGCATGGAAGATTTTCCGGGGTAATGATATCGTGCAGAAATATCTGGACATCCGCCGCGGCACAAACAACAGTCTTTCCATTGATCCGGCGTTGCGTTCGGAAGATGCCAAAGCCCGTTATATAGGCTCAATCGGTGATTTTGATATCTGGGTTTATAACGACACCTATATCAATGACGCCGGACAGACGGCAAAGCTTCTGCCGGAAAAGATGGTACTGCTCGGATCTCGCGAGGGACTGGAGGGAACACGCTGTTACGGTGCCATTCATGATGAAAAAGCCAACTGGACGGCCAGCCGCTATTTTACAAAGTCGTGGATAGAAGAAGACCCCAGTGTGCGCTGGCTGTTGCTGCAGTCCGCCCCGCTGGTTGTTCCGTATCGCCCGAATGCCTCCATGTGTGTAACCATTGGGTAAAGGAGGCAAAAATGAAAATAAGGGCTTTGATTACTCTGGTTATTGGCAAAAATAAAGAAATATTGCCGGGCAATATCTGCGATGTCAGCGAAACGGAAGCAAATCGGCTGATTGCGCTGGGATTTGCAGAGAAATTAACCAAAGGGTCGGCGGCGAATTCTGCGTCCGACTCTGGTAAGAAGCATGCGGAGAATAAGGAAAATGGCGGTAAACCCGATGAAAACGGCAACGGACAGTCTGTTCAACCGGCTGGGATGGATGGCGACATACAAAAATAATTCTGTCCGTCTGATTTTAAGCGAACCTGACGAGATAACCGAAGTCGGGTTTGTCAATACCCATTCCGGCACGCATCGGGCAAAGATCAGAATTTCCGATGCGCCGGATTTAAGAGTTGGCGATAAAATCGGAATGGACGGCAAAATTTATGTTGTCCGTTCCGAACCGGTTAAAGACATCCATAATCTGATATGGAGTTGTGATCTGGTATGCGTTTAAGGATATCTTCGTGAAGTATGGAGAATGGAAACAATTTTCAGGTTTTCACGATCATACATATATACGATAATAAAAGGAGTATCCAGGACGGGAAACTCAAAGGTTCCGGCAACACGTCCCTTATGCCCGATACCCGGATGCTCAGCAATTTTGGAAATTGTCAGTTCTATTTTGGCTATCACTGAACGGGCGGCATAGGGATTGTTGTTAAAAATATAGTCATAACTGTCATTTAAGTCCTGAATGGCAAGTTTGGTGTATTTAATGTTCAGCATCACTTTTTCCATTTGTCAAAAGCGGATTTGACTTCGGCTTCATTGGCAAATTCGTTGCTTTGCGCTTGTCTGACGCCTTCTTCAATATGAGCAAACTGCCAGTCGTACAGGGACAGAAACTGATCTATCGCCTGATTGATGATATAGCTGCGGTCTCTGTTTTGTTGTGCAGCGAGCATATCAAGCTTTTGCTTGGTGCTTTCTTCTGTTCTGAAAGATATTGTGTTCATAGGACTCTCCTTTGTAATATGTTGTATTATGATGTATTACAAGAAAAATGTCAAGTAAAAGGTGATCTGGTATGCGTTTAAAAGCGGCAGTGGAAGGCAGTTTGATGGAATATATGGAACAGGAGTATCAAAACTGCGCCAGAGCAGTGACCAAAGGGGTGTCTCTTGCAGCTAACGGTTTAAAGACCACCATGCGAACGCAGGTCAAATCCGCGGGACTGGGTTCAAGACTGGCTAACACCTGGCGGGGAGATGTTTACCCAAAGGCTAAAAACAGCATTTCTGCCGCTGGTGTGGTCTATACCAAGGCACAGAAAATTATGGAAGGTTTTGAGTATCAGACGTTTATTCGCGGCAAAGACGGCTTGTGGCTGGCGATACCGACCGCCGCCATTCCCAAACGAATCCGCAACAAACGCATGACGCCGGTTTTATATGAAAAGTCGAAGGGTGTTCGTCTGCGGTTTGTGTATCGGAAAAACGGCGCATCGCTTTTGGTGCATGAACAAAAAAGGAAAACAATCATCGCTTTTATTCTCGTGCCTCAGGTTAGAATGCCCAAACTGATTAATTTTGCCCATGAGAGTGCAAAATGGCAGGCAAAGCTTCCGTCTTTAATTTTGGAGAATTGGCGTGAGCAAACGTGAACAAGTTTTACAGGCCCTGTTTAGCAGGCTTTCGGCGTTGCCGGACACGGAAGTCAGACGCAATATCTCGCTTCCGGTTAAAATTCCTTCTTCAGGTCTGGTGGTTCTGCGGGATGGAAATATCGGCGAACCAGAGATTTTGCTGTCACCGGTGTGTTATGTGTTCCATCATCGGGCGGAGATTGAGGTTCTGGTGCAAAAAACAGATGATGCCGATAATGATGCCAGACTTGACCGCCTGTTGGAATCTGTCGGGCGTTTGTTGACAGTTGATGTGACGCTCTCCGGATTAATTGACCATATGCATGCCGAACCGCCGGAGTTTATTGAACAGTCGGTTGAGGGTGGATTAACCATCAAAGCGGCCATTGTGCCGGTAATACTGGAATATGTTTCTGATTCAAATTTAACTTAAAGGAGTGTATTATGGCTAGAGCCTATGGCTGGTGTGCCCAGCTTTTAATTGCCGAAGAAAATGAGTACGGCGTGCCACCGGAAGAAAATTACCGGAAAATCCCGTTTATTTCCTCATCTTTGGACAGTGAGCAAAATCTCGTGTCATCCAATGTTCTGGGATTGGGACGAGATCCAACACAACCTTTTCAGGATGTCATCAACGTGGACGGAGATATGGCCGTTCCGGTGGATATGCGCAATATCGGCCTTTGGCTAAAGGCTGTATTCGGCGCACCGGTTACAACTGACAATGAAGACGGGAGTTTTACTCATACTTTTGATAGTGGCAAAACATCTGTTCCGAGTTATTCACTGGAGGTCGGATTGCCGGAGATTCCGCAGTTTATCAGATTTTCCGGTGTGCGCGCCAACAGCATTGCTTTTAATTTTCAGCGATCTGGCGAAGCGCAGGCAACTATTAATCTAATGGCGCAGGGTGAAAGCGGCTCGGAAGCGGCCATCGACACGGCTCCGGAAGTTTATCCTTATACCCGTGTGTCGCAATTTCAGGGATATATAAAGAGCGGCGGCGAGCTTTTGGCCAATATTGTTTCAGCAAGCGCCACTTATTCCAACAACTTGGAAAAAATCGAAACCATCCGTAACGATGGCAAGGTTGAGGCGATTGATTTAGGTGTGGCGAGTTTGTCCGGCAGCATTTCCGCAAAATACGCCGATAATGTCCTGCTTGATAAAGCCAGAGCCGGAACGCCGGTGGATATTGAGTTGGGTTATCAGCTTTCGGAAACAATGAAACTTGTTATTTCCTGCCATGAAGTCTATCTGCCTAAACCCAAACGCTCAATTGACGGCCCGGGCGGAATCGAATGTTCGTATGATTTTCAGGGAGCAAAAGATCAGGACTTGGGCAAAATGATGACGGTAACACTGGTCAATGATGTGGAGGAATACTAAATGCTGAAATTAAAAATACAAAAAGAACCGTACTGGCTGGAGCTTGGTTACGGTGTGAAAGTCAAGGTTAAGCCGTGTACTTCGGCTGTTTTTTATGAGGCCAAAGCCTACATGAACAGTAAGTTGGCGGAATTGGCTAAAACTTATAAGGCCAATAAAGAGGTGGGAACTGAAGACGGGACAGCAGAAAGCATTGAAAATCCTGTCAAACGTGAGGCGCTGGCGGATAGGTTTTTGCTTATCGGACTGGGAATTGCCGGAATTTTGGAATGGGATGGTGTGATGGAGGCCGATGAAAACAAATCTGCGCCGCTGACGGAAAATAAAATTGACGAGCTGTTTTCCAATTTTTGGGCGGTAGCGGAAAACTTCCGCAGCCAGTATTGCGGTTTGCGGGAAGTGTTGGAAGCTGAAAAAAACGTCTCTACGCCCGCGCCAAATGGCATTTCGGCGATGGGCGAAACTACTGCAGAGGATGCGGAGAAGATGGCAAAACCTTCTGCCCGTTCCACAAATGCCGATATATAGAAACAGCACTGGAAACTGATGTCGGGTATCAGGCTTGGGAAATTTTGCTGAAACTTCCTAAGCCTGATTTACCCTTGGCTCTTAATCTTGCTCAAAACCTTGGGTTTGATATGGAGCTGATGAGTGAACTTTTGCCGATAGGAATTGGATGTATAAAATTATAAAAAATAGATTTATGTATTTTTTAATCTTTATTGGGCTAGGATAACTTTATAATGTAATAATTCTAGCAATTTAAAAAAGGAAAATATTTAATATGTCATATGCAAGAGCTTCAATTAAAGATGTTGTTCTAGATATTTCTCGAAATAAATATCTGCTACCTGCTATACAGCGAGAAGTTGTATGGAACTGTGAACAAATAGAAAAATTATTTGATTCCATTTTATCCGGATATCCTATAAATTCAATGTTATTTTGGAAATATAGAATAAATCCAGAGGAAGATACTTACAAATTTTATGAGTTTCTAAAATCTTATGATGAATATACACAAAACCATAATACAGAGCATAATGTGTCAGGTGAATCTGAAGTAACAGCCGTATTAGATGGGCAACAACGGTTAACAGCCCTCTTTATTGGTTTAAAGGGTTATATGAATCTAAAAAAACCATATTACCGTTCAGGAAGAGCAGAAAATTATGAAAAAAAATTTTTATATATTAATTTGTTAAATAAAAATAAAAATGATGATGATACCAGAAATGAGTATGAATTTAAATTTAAAACACAAGAAGCTGTAGAACATGAAAATTCTTCTCAAAAAAGTCTTTGGTTTAAAATGGAAAATTTACTTAGATATGATACCATACCCGCTTTTAGAAATTGTTTACCAGAATGGTACAAGGATTTAAGCCAAGAGAAGAAAGATCGCGTAGAGGAAATTTTACATAATTTGCAGCGCTATTTTATAGATAGTCAAGAAGTTTTAAATTTTTATCAGGAAACAACAGATTCACTAGATAGAGCTCTTACTATTTTTGTTAGGATTAATTCCGGAGGGACTCCTCTAGATTATACAGATTTTTTAATGTCTATGATTGTTAGTAGATGGTCTTCAGCCCGCGATAAGATTAATAATGCGATTGACGTGATTAACAATGAGTGCAATTTTAATCTGCCAAAAGATATTTTTCTTCGAGCTTGCCTATATTTAACTGATGCTCCACTAACATTTAAGGCTGACAATTTTAAAGCTAATGTTATTGAAAAAATAGAAAATCAATTTAAAGATATCGTTAAATATTTAAAAGCTTCATGCAGAATATTTAATCAATTGGGCTACAGTAAAGATAATTTACGTTCAAATTTGATTGTTTTACCTGTTGCTCAATTTTTATTTCAAAATAACAAAACTGAATTGGATAGTAATAATATGAAATTAATTGAACGTTGGGTTCAACTATCAATTTTGGCTAGAGTATTTGGAGCACAAACCACATCTTATTTAACACAACTCAGAAAAGAGATTAAAAATACAGAAATATTTCCATTACAAAAGATTTTGCAGGCATCAATTAAATCTGGACGCAGTATGTCTTTTGATGATGAAACACTATATGATCTTATTGAAAAATCTAAATATTCGACGCAATTATCTTGGGCTATATTAACAATATTATATCCTAATAACGACTACAGAGGAGAAGTCTTTCATGAAGATCATATTTATCCTCAAAGTAAATTATCCAAAAAGGAACTTGAGTTAGGTGGGAATTTTGTTGCTAACTTACAATTGTTAAAAGGTCTTTTGAATATAGAAAAAAAAGATATGATGCCTGAGGATTGGATAAAGAAACATTGTGATGAATATAATATATCAATAGAAACATATAAAAATGAGAACTATATTCCTCTTGATATTCCTATTAATAAAGAAAATTTTTCAAATTATATCCAAAAGAGGAAAGAACTTATTTTCGATAAATTAAAAAAAGAATTGTCTTAACAGAAAAAATAGAATTTTTAACACCTCGGCTAGTAAGCTGGGGTGTTTTTTTATGGAAAAATTATGAGTGCGGTTAAGAATTTAAGCATACGGCTGGCGGTAGTGGGTGGTGATAAGGTTCGGCAGGAGTTCAAGAACCTCGGAACTGATGGTGACAAGGCCTTCCGGCGGATTACACAGGTTATTCAGCCGGCCAATGATAATTTGAAGGCTCTGGATGCAACCGCCCGGTCTTTCAATGAAGTCATCCGTCAGGGAACGGCGTTGTTTGGCGCGTATTTGGGTTTTCAGGGACTCAAAAATACTTTTTCCACTATTTTCAGCGCCAACGCGACCTTTGAAAAACTTTCGGCATCGCTTAAAACGGTTACCGGCTCAACGGAAGCGGCACAGGAGGCTTTTGCCCTGATTGAAAAATTTGCCGTTGACACACCGTACCAGCTCAATGAAATTGTGGAGGCTTTTATCCGGTTGCAGGCGCTGGGGCTTGATCCATCTGAAGAAGCTTTGACTTCTTATGGAAACACGGCATCGGCGTTCAGCAGAAATATGATTGATTTTGTGGAGGCGGTCGCTGATGCAACGGTTGGAGAGTTTGAACGCCTTAAAAGCTTTGGAATCAAAGCTAATACCCTGACAGATGAAGTCAAATTTACTTTTGCCGGGGTTACGACAACGGTTAAGAAAAACGCCGCGGATATAGAAAAATATCTCCGTTCTTTGGGAAATGTCCAGTTTGCCGGAGCAATGGACGAGCAGATGAAGACCATGAACGGCGTGCTGTCCAACATTGAGGACAGTTTTGAAAAACTTTACCGTCAAGTCGGCCAAAGTGGTTTGAATGACGCTTTAAAAGCCACTTTTACCCGTTTTAACGAATTGGTGGAAAGAGGCGAAAGTGCGGCTGATGTTGTTGGTAAAACTTTGGCAAGCGCGGTAACCGTTGCGGCGGATGCTTTTTTCCTGCTGGCGGAGCATGCCGATATAGCGCTGGTTCTGCTGGCGGCGCGGCTTGGTTCATCGGCAATCTTGGGCGGATTAAATCTGTTGCGAACTGGAATTGGATATGTGCAGATATCCATGGCCGGGCTTTCCGTTTCCACCAAATCAGCGGTTGCCGGTATTGCGATGATGAGCAATGTTTCCAAACTGGCAGCGGCGCAAATGGCTTTAACTGCAACAGCCGCCGGTGTTTTGAAAGGCGCTTTGGCTCTTGTCGGCGGACCGGCGGGGCTGGCGGTTTTGGCCGGAATGGCGATTTATAAACTGGTTGACAGCCATGATGTTGCCAAAAGAGCGGCGGAAGACCATGCCGAGACATTGAAAAAGCTTCAAAACGAGTTGAAAGCCACGGCTGAAGAAGCGGCGAGTTTTTCCGCGGAACAGACAAAAGACATGGCATTGGCTGACTGGGGTTTGAAACTCAAAACCGCTGAACAAAATGTCCGTAATTTACGCAAAGAGTTGAAAAACACCGGCGGTTTGTCTCTTGTTACACGCTTTACGCCGAACGCCCTGCTCAAGGATTATGAGGTTTACGCCAAGGACTGGGCGAACATTTTGCGCCAATCAAAGACCGATTTGGAGCAATATGAAAAAGAAATTTGGAAAATTGCGGCGGAATATCCGGATTTTCAACCGCAGGCGCAGGAAATTCAGAACAAGCTTTTACTGCTGAAAGCGGCCGAACAGGATGCATGGACGGCGCGGGAGGAACTGAAACACCTTGAAAACCCCGAACTGCGGCCGAAAATTGAAGTAGAGGCTGAGACAACCGCCATGCCAAAATCTTCCGCTAACGCTGATGCTTATAAAAAGACGCTTGAAGACGTTAAACAAAAGCTTTTGGAATTGAAATCGCCGTATGAACAGGCAATGGCCAAGGCGGACGAGTGGCGGTCTAACGCCCTTAAAAATCTGGATGCCAGTTCGGCTGATTATGAAACCTATAAAGAACAGATTGCTTTGGTTTATGACAATATGGTTAAAAAGGCCGATGAGACGGTGCTTAATTCTTCCAAATCTTTGGAAAATGGCTTTAAACGCGGTTTTCGGAACATTCAGGACGAAATCGGCGATTTTGCCAGCTTGGCTGAAAATGCGGTTAAAAACGCTTTTTCCGGTATGGAAGACGCTCTTGCAAATTTTGTCACTACTGGAAAAATAAATTTTTCCGATTTTGCCGATGCGGTTGTCAGCGATTTGTCCCGCATTGCCATCAGGCAGGCCATAACCCAACCTTTGATGGAAGGAATCGGTGGTTTCTTGGGATTTTCCATGGCTCATGGCGGCGGAATCATTGGCGCGGACAATTTGGCGACAAAATCAGCCAGCCCGTTGGTTTTTGCCAATGCGCCCAGATTTCATTCCGGTGGCATTGTTGGAGACGAAGTGCCGATTATCGCCAAAAGAGGCGAAGGCGTTTTTACCCGAGAGCAGATGAAAGCGCTGGGCGATAACGGAACAAATGTCAACATCAGCGTCAATGTAATCAATAATGCCGCTTCAGACGTTAAAACTTCTGTTTCCAAGTCAGATCAGGGCAATGGAAAGTTCAATCTGGATATTATGATTGAGAAAATTGAAAATTCCATGTCGCGGAATGTTTCCAAAGGTACGGGACTGGCTCCGGCATTGGAACGCCGCTACGGTCTTAATCCCGCATACGGCAGTTATGGTTAATCAGAGGATACTCTATGACAACAAAATTTCCGGATTTGCTTCCTTTGCCTCTGGTAGAGGAATATTCCATTACCCCCAATGAAGCGATTATCCGCACCCAGATGGAATCCGGAACGGCGCGGCAACGGCGACGTTTTGATTCAGTTCCGAGCCGGATTACCGTCAAATGGTTTATGAACGCTTCGCAGTTTTCTCTCTTTGAGGCTTGGTATAAGTATCATGCCAAAGAAGGAGCTGAGTGGTTTGTTATTCCTCTTTTAGGCGGGTTGGGTCTGATTGAGCAGGAGGCAAGGTTTACCCAACAGTTTACCGCTAAATTACAAAACGGAATTTTGTGGGCGATAACATCGGAATTGGAAATACGAGAGCGCCCTACCCTGTCAGAGGGGGCTTTAGACATCCTGCTTTCCAATGATTTTGATAAATTGTCCCGTTCGGGAGACCTTTTTCATAAATATGTAAATATAACCTGCTTTAAACAGTTGGAGAATTTGTAATGGCTAATATGGAAGAAAGGCTGGAAGCCGTTGTTGTTCAGGCCGAAAGTGATGGTGAAAAGTGGCATACCATCGTTCACGGTGATGAAAATACGAATGTTTCTGTGGAAAGCGGCGATGTTCCGACCGTTGCCAAACAACTCAAAGACATCCGCACGGCCATAACCGGTGGTGTGTCGGATGTGGTTGCAGAAGCAGAGAATGCCCGGGATGTGGCGATTATAGCCAAAAATTCAACAGAACAAATCAAATCAGAGACAAATACCATAAAATCGGATGTTGAAAAGCTAAAAGAAGATACTTTAAATATAAAGAATCAGGCAACTCTGATTTTCAACGACATCTCATCGGCCACCGATACAGCTGTTTCAACTATTCAAAATGAAAGCATAACGCAGGTTTCAGCAATACAGAACAGTGGCACAGCACAAGTCCATGCGGTTAATTCAGCCGGAAACACACAGGTTGCCAATGTTAAAGCCGAGGGCAAAAATCAGGTTGCGTTGGCGCAAGCCCAAGCCAATCAGGCAAAATATTATGCTGAATCCTGTGCGCCTGCGCCACTCGGTTCCCGCCTGTCTGTTCCGGCGAACAAAAAAGTTCCGGACGGTTACGAGCCGGTGTGGTACAAAAACACCATTACCCGCGCCAGATATCCTGATTTTTTTACTCAGTTGGTTGACACAGATTATTTAGTGTTTGTTGATGAAGCAACATATGACAGCCAGGTTGAAAGCTACGGCATGTGCGCATCCTATGTCAAAGTGGACAATGATACTGTTATTTTGCCGTTGTTGCTGAACTATGCCAGAAGCGGGACGACTGATAATACCGGTTCGGTTTTAAACGACCAATTTCAGGGACACTATCATTCCAACCAAATACGTACGGATACGTATGGTTCAGGCGATGGTGCCGCTATTATGACCAGTTCCGGCGCAGATGAGGGACTGCAAAAAGATGGGACAAATATGTATGTTCTTGATCCCAAAACGGACGGAAAAAACGGAACGCCTCGCTTTGGTTCAGAAACAAGACCAAAATCGTATTATGAGCTGGTATATATAAAGTGTGCCGATATCAGCCGTCCACTATCAGAAGAAGATACATCAGTCTTGCGTAGCGGTTTGACTAATAAACTTGACGTTTCTTTAAACAATATTTCAGTTTCTGCTTTTAATTCCAAAATTTTTCAATCATCAAAAAGTAGTACCTCGTGGTATGAAAAAAATCTTGCAACCGGCTTAATTAAACAGGGCGGCCGTGTTAATGTCAATGCAAATTCAGATTTTTCCGTGACCTTTCCTCTGGCTTTTACAACAGCGCCGATTGCTGTTCTGCTTACTCCTTACAACCAGCCGTCGAGTTCCACATCAGATTCTAATTATCTGGCGGTTGCTGTTTCCATTACAGCACAGTCTTTTAAAATCCGCTATAGAGATTCAGACAGTGATGGTGCCAGACAGGGTTATGTTTCATGGTTTGCTGTCGGTTATTAGGAGAACAAAATGCCAAATGATGTTTTGCAGGAGGCAATCAAAGAAGCTTATGCTTCATGCCCAAGCGATGTGTTTATCTATCATACATTGGAAATAAAACATCCGGATTTTGTGGATGATGACGGAAATCCAACTACTATCCGTCTGGTTCAGGGATTCAAAAATATCACGGCCAAGCTTGAAAACGGCGAAAAAGTTGAGTTTTTAGCAATGTGCTTTAACTTGGAACTACCGCCGGTGGATACTTCCGCCGTGCCCGAAATCACTGTGGAAATTGACAATGTCAGCCGGGAAATTATCAAGCATTTAGACAGTGCCGCCTCCTCGCAACATAAAACCGAGCTGATTTACCGGCCGTATCTTTCTACGGATCTTGATACGCCGCAGATGATATCGCCGGTTAGCCTGACTGTTACGGAGGTCAGCGGCGATGTTTACAAAATCACAGCCAAGGCCAGAATGACCGATATCGGTAACAAAACGTTTCCAAATGAAACTTATCGTTTATCGAAATTTATGGGGTTAGTAAGCTAAAATGAAACATTGGGCAGTTAAATATATCGGAAAGTCTTGGATTAACGGCAATTATGACTGTTGGGGTTTGGTTCGGGATGTTTATAAAAATGAACTTCGGATAGAGTTGTCGCCAATTGTTGCCGATGCAACAAATCTGCGCGATGTTTTATCAGAGTTCAGAAAATCATCTAATTATAACCACTTAAAAGAAACTTCTGATTTTAAGGATAAAAATATTGTCATTTTAACCCAGAATAAATATCCTTGTCATGTCGGTGTATACTGTGAAGCTGACGGCGGCGGTATTTTGCATAATATGCAGGGTGTCGGTGTGGTATTTCAAAAATTGCCAGAACTTAGAATGAATGGCTGGCGAATTATGGAGATTTTAGAGTATGAAAAGCCCTAAAATCTTGACTTTCAACTCATTGTTTGCTAGGGACACAATAAAAGAGAGGTATCCAGATGACAACAGAAATATCCACACAAAATATGCCGTTTTTTGCTGATATTGCAGAATTGCTGACCCAAGCCCGTTCCAATGCTTATCGCACCGTCAATTCTATTATGGTTGAAACTTATTGGAAAATCGGTCGGCGAATTGTTGAAGAAGAACAAAATGGCAAAACTCGAGCGGAATATGGAGATAAATTGATTGAAAGCCTTTCCCGTTATTTAACAGATTCCTTTGGCAAAGGTTTCTCTGAGGCTAATCTAAGAAATATGAGAACTTTTTATCAGACTTTTCCCGAATTTGATACGCACTGCGTAACGAATCTTTCGTGGACCAACATTCGTTTAATTATGCGTTTGGATAATACTCAAGAAAGAGACTATTATTTAAAAGAAGCCAGCGCGGAAAATTGGTCATCCCGCGTATTGGAACGTAATATTAAATCAGGTTATTATCATCGGCTACTGTCTACACAGAAAACTGTTGATGTTTCAAACAATCTTCCTGTATGTCAGTCCACTGAAAACTTTATTAAAGATCCGTATGTTCTGGAATTTTTGAATATCCCTGAAAATCTGGAAGGTAAGGAAAGTCTGCTTGAAAAAGAGCTGATTACGCATTTGCAGAAATTTTTGCTGGAATTAGGCAAAGGCTTTTCTTTTGTGGCCAGACAGCAACGTATCAGTACGGAAACTGACCATTTTTACGCTGATTTGGTTTTCTACAACTATATTTTGAAGTGTTTTGTTGTGGTCGATCTGAAGACAACCAAGCTCACGCATGCGGATATCGGACAGATGGATATGTATGTCAGAATGTTTGACAGTCTCAAACGTGGTGTGGATGATAATCCGACAATCGGAATAATTCTCTGCACCGATAAGAGTGAAACGATGGTCAAGTATTCGGTTCTTAATGAAAGCAAGCAGATTTTTGCCAGCAAATATAAAACCGTTTTACCAACAGAGGAAGAACTGGCGGAAATGATTGCTAAAGAAAATTCTTTACTTTTAGAAGAACATTCTTAACAAATGAACACAGATGCAAATAGTTAAAATACAAAATCCTTTTAACCTCGCGCAAAGCGAGGTTTTTTGTTGCCCAAAACAGATGAATGTGTCGGAAATTGCAACCGAATATAATGTCAGTCCGCAAAATTTACCGTTTATCTGTTTTTTGAATGGTGAGCCTTTGTTGCGGCAATATTGGAATATCAACCCCGGAATGACTGACCACCTTGCTTTTCTCTGTTTGCCGCAAGGCGGTGGCGGAGGAGGTTCCAATCCTCTAAAGGTGGTTTTGTCGGTGGCAGTTATGGTGGCGGCATATTATACCGGAGGCATAGCTGCCGGTGCATACGGCGCTTTTGCCGGAGCGGCCGCGGCAACGGCTGTCAGCGTTGGCGGTTCAATGTTGGTCAATGCCGTCATTCCATCTCCATCCAGTAGTTTAAGTTCGTCTTATTCCTCTTCTTCTCTGGAAACCAGCCCGACTTACTCCTTAAATGCCCAAGGTAATCAGGCCAAACTCGGCGGAGTCATTCCCGTTTTATACGGCCGGCACATTATTTATCCTGATTTTGCCGCCAAACCATACACCGAATATAAAGACAATGAACAGTATTTATGCCAGTTGCATGTCTTAACCCAAGGGTACTGTGAGGTGGAACAAATTCGTATAGATGATACGCCGATTAGCAGTTTTGCTGAGGTAGAGTATGAAATTGTCGAACCGAATCGAGAAGTGACACTTTTTAATCCCAATGTCGTTATGGCTCCGGAAATTGCCGGACAAGAACTGCTGAAAGATGAATATGTCGGCGGTTTTGTCGTTAATCCGGAAGACACGCAAATCAATAAAATCAGCGTAGATGTCGTTATGAGTGCCGGTTTATATTATGCCAACGACAGCGGCGGTTTGTCGGAAAAATCCATTCAGTGGCAAATTGAGGCCAGAACAATAGATGATGAAGGTAATGCTGTGGATGATTGGTTCGTGCTTGGAACGGAAACTTATTCGGCGGCACAAAATAAGCCCATCCGCCTCACTTATAATTATAGTGTGGATATGGGACGCTATGAGGTTCGCGCAACCAGACTTGATGTCAAAGATACCAGCGCCCGGGTGGCACATTCCATATATTGGGAAAGTCTGAAAGGGCATATGGAAGCGCCAGCGACTTTTGGCGAAATGACATTGCTGGCTATCAAAATACGGGCAACCAACAATCTGTCGTCCAATTCCAGCCGTAAAGTTAATGCTATTATTACTCGTAAGGTTAAAAAATGGAATAGCCAAAGTGGTTGGAGCGAGCCGATCGCCAATCGTTCCATCGCCTGGGCGATTGCCGATATTCTAAAAGCGCAATACGGCGGCAGATTGCCGGATGAACGTATTCATCTGATGGAATTGGAACAGTTAGATAAAGTTTGGGAGAGCCGTGGCGATTATTTTGACGGGATTTTTGACAGTGCCACAACCATCTGGGAAGCTGTTTCCAAAGTTGCGCGTTGTGGTCGGGCGCTGCCTATTCTGCAATCCGGTATGGTACGGATTATCCGCGATGAGCCCAAAACCATACCGACAGCAATGTTTACGCCGCGGAATATTATTAAGGACAGCTTTTCGATAGAATATATTATGCCGTCTGAAGATACGGCAGACAGTGTCAAAGTGCAGTATTTTTCCAACAAATACTGGAAATATGACGATGTCGTTACCAAACTTTCCGACAGCACAGAAGAGAATCCGGCTAATGTGGATCTGTTTGGCTGTACCGACAAAGATCATGCCGAGCGCGAGGGATATTATATGTGCGCCTGCAACCGTTATCGCCGCAAATATATCACTTTCCAGACTGAACTGGAGGGGTTGATTCCGACATATGGTGATTTAATCAGCATAGTTCACGATATGTGTGAATGGGGACAAGGCGGCGAAGTGTTGTCAATCTCCGGTAATATGCTGAAACTCTCAGAAAACCTGATTTGGAAACCTGGCGAAGAACATTTTATCAGTTTCAGACTGACTGACGGTTCAATGAGCAGCGCTTTTCCTGCTACTCATGGAGCGGTAGACAGTGAAGCTGTTCTGCCCACAATGCCGGATTTTGAAATTTATACCGGCACAACCCGGGAACGGACGCATTTTGCTTTTGGGACAAAGGGCAAAATGTCAATGATGGCAAAGGTTATCGGAGTACGTCCGCGTGGCGACACGGTGGAGATATCCTGTGTCAATGAAAGTGAGGAGGTCTACAAAACATAATGGATTGGTTGCAGTTTTTACAGATTGTCTGTGTTCCGGCGTTTGTCTGGCTGGTTTATAAATTCGGCGAGATGCGCAAGGAACTTAACGATTTTAAGGTTCAGGTGGCGCGCGAATATGCTACGCAGGTGCATATCAACCGTCTTGAGCTGAAAATTGATGAATTAAGAGAAATGATATGGGAGTTGCACAATGAATCAGCAGTTGCCAAGAGGCATAAGAAACAATAATCCGGGAAATATTCGCCACGGAGCGAATTGGCTGGGGTTAAATCCAAACGGGCGGAATATGGATTCCGCCTTTTGTGTTTTTACGGCTCCAGTCTATGGAATCCGAGCGTTGGCAAAAGTTCTGATAAACTACAAACGAATCCATGGGTTAAATACGGTTCGCCAGATTGTCAGCCGCTATGCGCCGCCAAATGAAAACCAAACCACCGCCTATATTCAGTCGGTTGCGAAACAACTCGGGGTTTATCCGGACACGGTTATAGATATTGAGGAACGCGGTGTGCTGACAGTGTTTATAAAAGCCATCATTCGTATGGAAAATGGTATCCAACCATATTCTGATGAGCTTATCCAACAGGGGATTGATTTATTATGAAGTTAAATAAAAGGTCTTGGATTCCGCTGATTGGCTGGATTTTGTGTTATGGGTTTCTTAACAACTGCGTAATTGCGCCATATTTTGATGTGGAACTGGTGGATTGGGAACAACTGCTGACCAGTCTGGGTATAATGCTTGGCATCAGTGGCGTGCGGGATATTGGAATGAGCAGGAGAAAAAAAGATGATGGAAATTCTAAAGAAATTTAAAGCGGTGGTTTTTGCGGCCATCGCTCTTTTTTTATATCTGTTTGGTTATCGTCACGCCAAGGAAACCGCAGAAAAAGAACAATTAAAAGGAGAAAACAATGCTCTCAAAATTGCTAAAAAAGCTCGTGACAGTTTGTCTGATAATGAGTGTATTAACCGCCTGCACGGCAAATATAAACGGTAATTACTGCCTTTTATATGAACCTGTCTATGCTGACTATGAACATGACACACCGGAAACAATTCGGCAAATTGACAGGAATAACATAATATATGATGAAATATGCACCTCCAGTTAGCAATAGCTGGAGGACTTTTTTTATATCTAAATTTTAGGAGAGTGATATGATTTACGGATATTTACGAGTAAGCACCGATAAACAGACATTGGAAAATCAAGAATTTGAAATCAAAACTTTTTGCGAAAGAGAACACATTTCAATCGACAAATGGATTACTGAAACAATCAGTGGTACAAAAGATTTTGAAAAACGTAAACTCGGAAAACTTCTTAAAAAATTGAAAAAAGGAGATATCTTAATCTGTTCTGAAATATCCCGCCTTGGACGCAACCTTTTACAAATCATGACAATTTTAAATATTTGTATGAAAAAAGAATCTCAAGTTTGGACAATTAAAGACAACTATCGTTTGGGGGTGGATATTCAAAGCAAAGTTCTTGCATTTGCTTTTTCACTCTCTGCTGAAATTGAGAGAAATCTCATCAGTCAACGAACCAAGGAGGCTTTGCATCGAATTCGAGCCAGCGGCCGAAAGCTTGGGCGGGAATTTGGCAGTCGCAATAAAAAGCATATTCTTGATGGAAGAGAACAAAGTATTGCCAGATTGTTGAATAAAGGTGTTCCTAAAACGCAAGTTGCAAAAATGATGGGGGTTAGTGTTACTACAATCTATAATTTTTTAGAAAGAGGAAACGGTTAAAATTATATGGATACCAAAGGGTATAAACCTTTTTTTTGCTATCAAAATCTGTCGAACGTTAGATTTCTTTATAAACTAGTTATAAAAAATCTCAAGTTTTTTATCTGTTTTTATACAAATAATTTTATATTTTCAATTTAGTAAACGTTTTCCTTTGCAAATAGTCCATTGTAGCCGCCTAACGTTCGTTAAACGCCCATGTTTAATGTTCACGTTCGGGATGTTCCGGCTATGTTCAAGAGGTTTGCTTCTAAAAACCGGAAGGTGTCTTTTTACATCTACATTATTACAGACATTTGTCACCGTCCCGACACTATTTGGCCTTTTAATGTCAGGAGGTTTTATGGTCAAAATTTCAGTTTTAATGCCAGTGTATAAAACACCCGAGCTTTATTTGCGAGAGGCAATAGAAAGCATTTTAAAACAAACTTTTGCCGATTTTGAGTTTTTGATTTTGGATGACTGTCCGGAAGATGATCGAGAGGCTATCGTTAAATTCTATAAAGACAAACGCATTAAATATTTCAAAAATGAGAAAAATCTTGGTATTTCCGCCAGTCGCAATAAATTGATTGATATGGCTAAAGGTGAATATTTGGCTGTTTTTGACCATGATGATATTTCTTTACCAGAAAGGCTTGAAAAAGAATCTCAATATTTAGATGAACATCCTGAAATAGGCGTTGTCGGTTGTGCTGTAGAAGTTTTTCAAAAAAAGAAAAAAATAATTACTCATCCACTCACTGATGAGGAAATTAAGGCATCTCTTATGAGTGTTTGTGCTATTGTTCATCCGGCTTCTATGATAAAAAAGAACATCCTTATGATAAACAGTATTCGCTATGAAGCTTATTTTTCTCCTGCTGAAGATTATCGTTTGTGGTGTCGGCTGATACCTTATACTAAATTTCATAACCTTCCTGATGTTTTATTTAAATACCGCGACCATGGTACGAACACCTCAAAAACACAACAAGAAAAAATGTCGATAGCTTCTTTTGCTATTCGCGCTCAAGTTCAGGCAGAGAATCCTGCATTGTATAATTTTTTTCAAATGGAAGGTCTCCATACTTATCGGATTAACTTATTTGGTTTTCTACCCTTGATTACAATCAGATCCTGGAGAAATAAAACAAGATTCTATCTGTTTGAAAAAATTCTTCTCTTTTCCTACAAATGGTCGTGTAAGCTTAAAGGAAAGCAATATGCCTGAAATTTCAGTTATTATTCCGTGTTTTAATCAGGAAAAATATATTGCAGAATGCCTAGATTCTGTTTGGGCACAAACATTTACGAATTATGAAGTGATTATCGTCAATGATGGATCAACAGACGATTCTTTGAAAATCATCAAACAATATACAAATAAATATAAAAATTTTCGCTTGCTCGATCAATCCAATCAGGGAGTTGTTTTTGCTCGTAATAATGCTATTTCCAAAGCGAAGGGAAAATATATTTATCCCTTGGATGCTGATGATAAAATAACACCTGAGTGCTTAGAAAAACTGTACAATGCTATAATAAATGGTAAAGGTGATATCATAACTTCACGAGTCCTTAAATTTGGAAAAGAAACGGGAGAAATGGTATTGCATTCCCCAACACCTTATCATTTGTCTGTCAATAACTGTTTAGTAAATTCGGCTTTATTCAGGAAAACTGATTTTATTAAAGCCGGAGGTTACGATGAGGATTTTGTTCTTGGATTAGAAGATTACGATTTATGGCTTAATATGGTTTTAATTCATAAACTTAAGGTCTACAGAGTTCCTGATATTTTGTTTTTTTACAGAATAAAAAATTTATTTGAATCAAGAAATAAACAACAGATGGCTCAGCATTCTTTAATGTTGAGAACAAAACTTCTGAAAAAGTATCCGAAAATGAAATTTTATAGATTGTGTGCCAAATTGCAGAAATTTTTCTACCGCAATAACATCAAAAACAATCATCGGCGGATAAAAATATTAGGCATTACAGTATATAGAAGCAAGGAGCTTTCCAATAAATTTGGTAATTATAACAATCTTTATGTAAAAGAGGAAATTGAAAATGCACAATGAGCTGATAACCATAGGCATACCTGTTTATAATATGGAAAAGTCAATTTTGATAGCTATCGATAGTTGTTTAAAACAAAGTTATAAGAATTTAGAGATTTTAATCGTTGATGATGGCTCTTCTGATAATTCAATCAAAATGATAAGACAAAATATATCTGACTCTCGTGTTAGAATTTATCAACGTCAGCAAAACGGAGGCGTTTGTGCGGCAATGCAAGATTTGGTCGAACAGGCCAAAGGTGAATATATATGCTTTTTAGATGCAGACGATACTATGATGTCTACACGGGTAGAAAAACAATATATGGCGATAAAAAGTGCTGAAAAGAGGTACCCATCAAGAATGATAGCCAGTTTTTGCGGATCAGAAGTTAATGATATTACGGCCGGGAAAAAATACCGAATAGATCCGAATGATTTGTGGAATGCAAACGCAAAACATTCGTTTGGCGGTGGTACAGGACATTCAATGTATCGTGTTGCCGATTTAATGAAATTGGGGAATTTTGATTCTCGTTTCTCTCGTTCTGCAGATAGTGCAATGTGTATTCTTTTCCTGATGAACGGCGGCTTTTATGCAATGGTTCCCGAACCTCTGATTATTTATAATTTTTATTGGAATAAAAATAAAAAAGATATTGCAAAAAAAGAGAATAAGATCTTTGCAGAATTAAAAAAAGAAGTGCTTGCTGACAATCCAAGGAATCTTTATTTGCAAAGATTTGCAGGCGTCACTGCTGATTACAGCTGTAAGAAATCAGAAATTAAGCTGTTTGGTGTAATTCCACTTTTAACAATCAGATGTAAAAAGAAAAAAATATGGCTTCGGCTGTTCGGATTTATTCCTTTTATACAAATCAAAAATAAAAAATAGATTTTTAACCTTAGCGAAGGATGAAATTAAGATGGCAGATTACAAAAACAAAACATTATTGGTAACCGGTGGTTCAGGTTCGTTTGGACAAACAATGGTTCAATATTTTCTTAATACAGATATTAAGGAAATACGGGTGTTTTCAAGAGATGAAGAAAAACATGATCGGATGCGGAACAAATATAAAGATGCACGCATCAAGTACTATATTGGAGATGTGCGGGATAAGAAATCCATAGAAGAAGCAACCGAGGATGTTGATTTATGTTTTCATGCTGCTGCCTTAAAAGAGGTTCCGTCATGTGAATTTTGGCCCATGGAAGCTGTTAAAACCAATATTATCGGATCAAATAATGTTATTGATGCCTGCATTAAGAATCAAGTTAAAAGATTGGTTGTATTATCAACCGATAAGGCTGTTTATCCGATAAATGCCATGGGAATGACAAAAGCTCTTATGGAAAAATTAATGATATCCAGATCGAGAAATATTGATCCTGACAAAACTGTTATTTGTGCTACCAGATATGGAAACGTTATGGCCAGCAGAGGATCTGTTATTCCATTGTTTGTTAAACAGTGTAAAGAAAATAGGCCGATAACAATTACAGATCCGAAAATGACCAGATTTCTAATGAGTTTGGATGAAAGTGTTGAATTGGTTTTGTTTGCTTTTCAAAATGCACATAACGGCGACAGGTTTGTTCAAAAAGCACCGGCTTCTACCATAATGGATTTGGCCTTAGCCATTCAAAGTATTTTTAATGCCAAAAATGAAATAAAAATAATCGGATCACGTCACGGTGAAAAAATACACGAAACCCTGATCGGCAGGGAAGATATGATAAAGGCCGAAGATATGGGAAAATTTTATCGTATTCCAGCTGATATGCGCGATTTAAATTATGACAAATATCTTTCTTCAGGAAATGAAGAAATAACTATGACTAAAGACTATACTTCAGAAAACACACGGCGGCTTAATGTTGATGAAATCATCGAAAAATTATTGTCCATTAAATACATTCAGACAGAATTAAACTCAAAAGATTATATAGGAGTATCAAAATGAAAGTAGCCGTACTCGGATCAAGTGGAATGCTGGGAAGCAAGATGCTTGAGATTTGTCAAGCATCTGGGCTTGAAACAAAAGGTCTTTCTCTTCCGAATTTTGATGCCGAAAATCCTGATTTTTCACAGATTAGTGATTGCGAATATGTCATTAACTGTATTGGCATAATTAAGCCTTATATTCATGATGATAATTCTCTAGATGTTTCTAGGGCTGTAAGAATAAACAGTTTGTTTCCATATATCTTGGCACAAACGAATAAAAAAATAATACAAATAGCAACTGATTGTGTATGGGATGGGTCCATGGGAGGATATTTAGAAACAGATCTTCATAATGCAACAGATGTCTATGGTAAGACTAAAAGTTTAGGGGAAGTTAAAGCAGATAATTTTTTAAATCTCCGTTGCTCTATCATCGGACCAGAGAAAAAGGGCTTTTTGTCATTAATGGAGTGGTTTTTGCGTCAACCTCCGAGAGCAGAAGTCAAAGGATATAAGAACCATTTTTGGAATGGCCTGACAACAGAAGCGTTTTCCCGCATATGCGTGGGGATAATAAAAAACAATATCTGGTTTTCAGGAATGGCGCATATTATTCCGGCTGATATTTCCTCCAAAGCTGAAATGTTACATATTTTTGCAGAACATTTTAATCGTCGAGATATAAAAATTACTGATATTAATGCTGTTACAACTATCAATAGAACACTTACCACTATTGATTCTGCACGAAATGCAAAGTTATGGGACAATGCCGGATATAAGAATATTCCGACAGTCAGACAAATGATAGAGGAGCTTCCATCGTTTTAAGGAGAATATACAAATGAGATTGTTTAAATGCAAAAAAAAGACAGATTTAATTTATTTCAAAGAATCTGCTATTGCTCATCAATTTTTAGATGGCCTTAATGGAATAGAGGTTGGCGGAAACACACAGAATTCATTTGGTTTAGAAACCACGGGGGGGTATGTCAATGTGGATTTTGATGCCACTCAGGGAGCTAAATGGCAGGCAGGAGATTTTCCTCCCAAACTAGTCAATATAGTAGCAGATGGCGATAATTTGCCTTTTAAAGATAATAGTCTTGATTACGTTATTTCATCTCATGTACTGGAGCATTTTTTTGATCCAATAAAAACAATTAAGGAATGGCTTCGGGTTGTTCATCCGGGAGGATATGTCTTTTTTATTGTTCCCCATAAAGAAAGAACATATGATAAACAACGCCCTGTAACCTCTGTTCAGGAATTAAAAGACAGACATGAAGGTCGCCTCAAGCCTGAAGATTATCTTATTATGACAATACCGGAACTATCAACGACAGATCTTCCTGCCGATTACATGAAGCAATATTCTGGGAAAGATATACCGGAAGGATATGAACGTCTAACAAAAAATTCTCATAGGCATCAAACTGTATGGAATTATCATAATATGTTAGAACTTTGCCATGAATATAATTTTAATGTCATATATTCGGCTGAAATTGATGATAAAGTAGGAAGTGGTTTTACAGTTATATTGCAAAAATAAAGATATTTTCGCAATATAACAAACTTTCTGTATTGAGTGAGACGTATTAAATATGCATCGGATAGGAATTTTATTCATTCTTTTGATAAAGAAGTGTTGATTTTATAAAATTTTTTACAGTTTCCCTATCCTTCACTACAAATGGCCAAGTTTTCTTGGCTTTTTTTGTGTAATTTTTCTACTAACTCTTGGGAACAGCGTAAGTTGGGTGATATTATGGATGTTACATCTGTAAAACGCATTCATCAATCTGATTGGCAAACAGAAGGTATTCGTTTTTTACGTGCTAGGGATATTGTATCAGCCATAAAAAATGAGGATCCTGAGGATTGCTTATACATATCTAAGGAGAAGTATGAGGAATATAGTAAAATCTCTGGTAAAGTTGAAATTGGAGATCTTTTGGTAACTGGTGTTGGTACAATAGGTGTGCCTTATTTGATAATAAATTCAGAACCTATTTACTTTAAAGACGGAAATATAATTTGGTTTAAAAATAAAAAAAATATAAATGGTAAATTTCTCTATTTTTCATTTACGAATAACAAAATTCAAAATTTTATAAAAGAATCTGCCGGAACTGGAACTGTTGGAACTTATACAATTGAGAGCGGTAAAAAGACACCAATTTTTTTACCACATAATGATGAACAAAATAAAATTGCAAATTTCTTTTCTAACCTTGATAACCTTATCACTCTTCATCAGCGTAAGATTAGTGCTTAAATAAGACCTGAAAGCGAACGCATAACAATATCTACATCTTTATTTTCCAGTTCCTGAATGATGTGTAGATAAGTTTTTTGTGTTGTCGTCATACTAGCATGACCTAGTCGACGAGCAACACTAGCTATTGATACTCCTGCAAATAATAGCAATGATGCATGAGTGTGTCTCAGACCATGTATAGTAATCGTAGGTATTTTTAGTTTAGTACATCTTCGACTGAGAATGTTATTGACTGTTGAATTATATACTTTCTTGGTTGTAAAAATTGTTTGATCTTCTGGTATACCTTTCAATAATTCTGAAAATTGAACAACTGTTTGCCAGTCAATTTGAATTTTACGAGCAGATGATTTATTTTTTGTTGGCATAAATCCCCCAGTGCTTTTATAGTTCCATGTTTTTGTGATTGACAACTGTTGGTGTGTGAAATCAAAATCATGGGGAGTAAGAGCCAACGCTTCAGAAAAGCGCATTCCTGTTTTAGCCACAAGTAAAATAAACCAATCCCAATTAAGCTCTTGTTTTAAATTTAGATTGCTAAGCAATGTATGTAATTCAAATTGGCTTAGGTATTTTGGTTTTTTATTTTTTGGTGTTTTTCCTTTTATTATAACTTTTCTAGTTGGATCTCTGTCAATTAAACCTTCATCGACAGCATCCAGTATGGCACCTTTCAGTTGGTGATGAAAATCCATTGTCGTTTGTCTTTCATGATATATTGCATAGTCATTAATTAATTGTTGATAAGCAATTCTTGATAGTTTGTATATTTTTAGGTCAGGAACAAGTTTTTTTAACCATTTGTAGCTCATTAAATACTTATCCATCGTTATTTTTCTAATTGAATTTTTTTTGTATATATTTATCCATTGCAGATAATAATCACAAAACAAATCATTTTTTTTAATTTTATCTAACATTTTAGTTTCTCCGTAAAAAGTAGTTAGTATGCTTACGCTGATGAAGAGTGATAAGGTTATCAAGGTTTGAGAAAAACGTTCCTATT
>ENA-OURU01000378-OURU01000378.1-human-gut-metagenome-genome-assembly--contig:-NODE-378-length-70163-cov-23.515205_pt1 | contig 70163 bp, 58 predicted proteins | sample MGYA00242137_ERZ509064 | MGnify/ENA primary metagenome ERZ509064 (study PRJEB26280, sample SAMEA2338777) | human gut metagenome | biome: human gut; feature: human-associated habitat; material: faeces...
AAACATGAAAATAGGAGATAAACACCTATGATTAGTGTTTACCTCCTACTCGATTTGGATTACCAAATTTATCTTCAGGAAGTGAACCAGATATATAACCAATGTTAGCTCCTATCCCAACAAGGTCGGACACATGATACTCTGTGCCGAGCAAGAAGTTATATCCTACACCTGATGCGGAAACACTTCCACTGCCTTTTACTGACTCCCGATAATTGAAATATCCGATGCCAAACTTTTCTTCTATCGACCATTGGCGAAACCGCTGTTTCATCACAAACTGCGGAGCTATGTATGCCAACTTGACTGCAAAATCTATGTCAGACAGTGAATACGATGATTTATAACCGGAGTACATCAATCCGGCTCCGAATCCACTTTCTGTCATCCAGTCGTAACCAGCCATCCAGTCTATACCTCGCTTAGGATGTCCTGTTGCATCTAATGGCATATAAAATTTGCTGACAATGCAGGAATAGCCGATGTTGGCATAGAATGTATTGTGCCTGAAACGGGACGGCTCATCGCAGTTGCATTCTTTCGAATCCCAAGCAGGAGTTACAGTCCTTGTATAAAATTCATGCGTCTTGGTTTCATCAATTAATAGCATATTTCCGGCAATTTGGTGGCAACTGCTCCATATCGACGGCTTCCGATGCTCTGTCAGTGCAAGTGCGTTTCCACCGCTTTGTGCCGTTTCTTTTTTTGCCAGCGCTATTACCTGATCGTACTGGCATTGGGTACTCAGACCGGAATCTAAAACTTTTACCCTACCAATCAGTTTGGCAGATTGCGGAACAGAATCGCCTACTTCATATAAGTAAACTTCTTGTGCTGTTACAATAGGAGTATGAGTACTTTTTATCTCTGTTAGAACTTTGGGAGCACAGCTACCTAAAAATAAAGTCAAAAGATATAAGACAGAAGATTGAATGATTTTTTTCATATATTCAGATTTAAATGGTTTAATTATTACATCATCGAAACCCACACAATACCCAGTACAACCGATACAATGGTGGCTATCAGTCCGGGCATCATAAACGAATGGTTCAGCAGGTATTTGCCTATTCGTGTCGTTCCGGTAGTATCAAAGTTTATGGCGGCTATCACTGTCGGATAGTTGGGCAGGAAAAAATAACCGTTCACAGCTGGGAAAAGCGCGATAAGCATATAAGGAGAAATGCCTAGTGCTATGCCGAGCGGTAACAGAGAACGAACGGTAGCTGCCTGACTGAATAACAAGATGGACATCAGGAACAAGGCCACACCAAACAGCCAAGGCATATCGGTAACAAGGCCGAAAATATTCTCTTTCATCACTTCCATGTTTCCTGCGATGAAGGTATCTCCCATCCATGCGATACCAAAAATTGCAACTACGGCCTGCATTCCTGCATTGAAAACAGAACCTTTTGCCGCCTTAATACCATCTGTTTTTGTGAATAGCAAAATGAGTGAGGCGGCAGAAAGCATCAACACTTCGATAATGTGCGACATCTCCATTTGAACTTCACCTTGAGCTGTTGTAAATGTCGGGCGGAGTCCGTCGATAGATCCGAATAAAACAATTCCTATCGTGGCAGCCAAAAAGAGAATGACAGAAGTAAGTGCCTTACCATGACTTGCCACTTCTGTGGTATGATAACCATCACCGGAAATTTCACCAGCTGCTAGTCGTCTTTGATATTCAGGATCATCTTTCAGTTCCTTGCCGACTTTCATCGAATACAGTGCACCGAGAAGAACTCCAGCCAGTGTACAGGGAATGGAAATCTTCAGGATATCGAACAGCGAAATGTTATATCCGGCAAGCATACTGAGCATAGCAACCGTTGCTGCCGATATCGGGCTGGCAGTAATAGCCTGCTGCGAAGCGATAACTGCGATACCCAGCGGACGTTCAGGACGAATACCTGTATCTTTGGCAACCTCGGCAATAACGGGAAGAACAGAATAAGCCACATGTCCTGTTCCTGCAAAAAAGGTAAAAAAGTAAGTCACAAACGGGCTTAGCAATGTAATATGATGCGGGTTCTTTCGCAAAATCTTCTCTGCCCACTTCACCATCAGGTCCAGTCCGCCTGCTGCTTGCATACAACTTGCTGCCGCAATGACAGCAACAATCATAAGCATTACATCTATCGGAGGTGCAGTGGGTTGAAGTCCGAATACAAAGGTCAGCACAGCAAGACCAAGTCCGCCCAATATTCCCAGTCCGATACCGCCTACTCTTGCACCGATAATTATCGCCACAAGGACAAATAATAATTGTAATAGCATAAGAATCTTTATGAAATAATTAATACAAGTTTTATTCTTTTCTCCAGCCGTAGTCGTTGTGATAAACCATCAGCTTACTCATTCCGCCGTCGATGGTCAGGCATTGTCCGTTGATGAAAGAATTGCGTTCGTCGCAGAGAAACTCTACAGCACGGGCGATATCTTCAGGCTCTCCTACCCGTTGTGACGGATGTTGCATGATATCTCCTTCAGTGTAGTCGGGAACATAACTTTCGTCGTGGAACTTACCTGTATCAATCCATCCCGGTGCAATAGCATTGACACGGGCTATGCCGGCAAGGCTTACGGCAAGCGCATGGGTCAGTGCGGTAATGCCTCCTTTGGCTGCCGTATAAGCTTCTGTATCGGACTGTGACTGAAACGCACGGGTTGAGGAAAGGTTTACGATGGAACCAACACCGACAAAATGGTGCATGAAGAGCTTGCTAAGCAGATAAGGAGCTGCAACACCGACACGCTGTACATACAAGAAATCATCGTAACTACATCCGCTGAGAACTCCTCCTTTCATCAAGCAAGCATTGTTTATCAGGCAATGTATTCCTTGTGGAGTTTCTTCTATCACTCTCGCCGCAAACTTTTGCAATACTTGTTCGTCGGCAATATCTCCTGTAAAGCCATAAACATTCATTTGTTTGGCACATAATTTTTCCGTTACAGTCGCAACGGCGTCCGCATCCATATCTATAAAATAGACGGCATCACCTTGCGATGCAAAATACTCTACCAGGCAGCGCCCTATCCCTTTGGCCCCGCCAGTTATAACTATTGTTCTCATTGATTGTTATTTTCTTGTTTGCAAAAATACGGAAATTCATGAGTTCTCCCTATCTTTGTGCCCGATTTTATCAACCGTAACTAGCATGAAACCACAATTATTGATAGCATCTCCTGTATCTGGAAGCGGAAAAACTACTTTTACGCTGGGATTGTTGCGCGTTTTGCAGCAGAGGGGATTGCGTACACAAACGTTTAAATGTGGTACTGACTGCATAGATACTCAGTATCATTCGATTGCTGCTGGTTACGATTCTGTAAATCTGGATGCCTGGCTGGCATCCGACAGTCATATCCAGTCTGTTTATAATAAATATGCAGAAAAGGCAGATGCATGTATAACTGAGGGGAGTATGGGACTCTTTGATGGCTATAATCGTATGCAAGGGAGTAATGCTCATATTGCGCGATTATTGAAGATACCCGTAATATTAGTGGTCAACGCACGTGCAACTGCATATTCAGTAGCGCCTGTATTGTATGGATTCAAACATTTCAAGAATTTGGTTCATGTAGCAGGTGTTATTTTTAATCAGGTTGCTTCATCCGTTCATTTAAATTTGTTGCGTGAAGCTTGCGTCGATGCAGGTGTAGAATGTCTGGGATATTTACCTATAATAGATGATTTTAAATTGCCTTCCCGCCATTCTGGCTTGACACTGACAGCCAGGCGTTCTATAGACGAACAAATAAACCAGATCGCTTCTCTAGTAGACAAATATGTGAATGTAGATAAGTTGTTAAGTTTATGTGAACGCATTTTCCCCTGTCAGCATATTCTTCCTTACACATCTGATTCGGAGTTAGAAAACAGACCGATAACAAACAGTAAAAAGTTGCGTATAGCTATCGCACGCGATCCGGCCTTTTGTTTTTTATCGCGTGAAACGATTGATTCCTTATCACGAAACGGACAAATTACCTACTTTAGTCCTGTATATGGCAGTGACCTTCCGGAAGCTGATCTGGTTTATATTCCAGGAGGATATCCGGAACTGTTTGCACGTCAGCTATATCGCCGGAAACGATTGTTCGGACAGCTTCGCAACTATATTGAGAATGGGGGCAAACTGCTGGCCGAATGTGGGGGAATGCTCCTGCTTTCACACTCTATAACCGCACGTCGTGGGGGAACTGCCTATGAAATGGCTGATATCTTTCCTTTTAATTTTACAGTGACCGATTCGCGAGTATGTACTGGCTATCGTCAAATGAATTACCGGAAACTGATGCTGCGTGGTTATGAATCTCATTATACAGAACAGCTTGTAACGTCTGAAAATTTAATTCCGGCAGCATCAGTTTATACAATGCGTGGTAATACAGTACCATCTTCGTTCTATCGGCATAATAATGCTTATGCCAGTCTTGTACGCTGGTATTGGGGAGTAAATGATATGCTGGATTTATGGAGTGATGAAGATCTTTTATAGTCGGTCTTTAAAAACTGATATTTATTCCAGCCATAACTGTTGCCTGTGGCATCGGATATCCTGCATTAATCTCATATTTTTGCGCCAGCAAGTTCTCACCGCGTGCCCAGATATTCAGCCAGCGGCAAGCTTGATATGAAGCCCGTATGTTCCATAAAACAAATTCTTCTGTTTTAATTGGATCGGTTTGTGTATAAAGTCCAGAGATATATTGTATGCCAGTAGATATATCCCAATGTCTATAGTTAAAGTTGACTCCGGTATAAAGCTTGTGCTTTGGGGCTGCCAAAACAGGATTTTTCATATGCAGATAACTATAATTCCCGTCGACAGACCAATATTGACTGATACGCTAGGCTGCTTGTAATTCTATTCCGGAATTTTCTATTTCGCCGGAATTCTGATTTAGCATACCACTACCATTGGGATTGGGAAGAGTTTCAATAAGATTTTTCCCGTCAATGTAAAACAAGTTTACTCCATAAGTTAATCTGCCGTTCAGCAATTGTTGCGAAAAAGCCAATTCATAATTCCACATGGATTCCGGTTGTAAATCGGGGTTCTGTGGCGGAAACATATACATTTCCCGTAGAATCGGGTAACGGAAGCCCTTCGATGCAGAAGCTTTCATTTCGATCGTATGGGGCAAATGAAAAGCCAGTCCTGCTTGTGGCACCCATTCCAATCCAACACGTGAATGATGATCTGCGCGAAGTCCGGCATTGAAAGTCAACCATGTTCCTATATTTTGGCGCAGATCAACATAGCCAGCCAATTCGTTTTCATGCTTGTTGACCAGATCTGATGTTGTACCTATAGGCTCTCCACTTACATATTCATTCCAAGCCTTACCTCCGTATCGAAACCAGTCAACCCCTGCTGTTATTCGGTTTCCCTTAAAAAACTGCATACTCTGATAGAGTGAAACTCCCATCATATTATCCCGTGAGTTGAAACGTCCATCCTGAGGTTTCTTTTCTTTCGAAGGAGTATATCCGTCGTTAATCCAATGTTTTCCCCAATTGTAAAAAAACTCAGACCTCCGGATGTCTGTTCATAGTTGTTTTCAATAGCGAATGAAGTTACCCCTCTCGTAATACGCTGGTCACCGTCGAGCAACGGAGCCGTTGTCGGTCCTGGATATGATGCATTGAAATGGGTTATGTTTATATCTCCTCGCAAATTCCAGTTGCCGGTCATTTCATAGCCTAATTTTGCATATCCTCCATATTGTTCAAACTCCATATTGTCACGATGCCCGTCTGTACGATTATACGAACCTGACACTACACTGGAAAAACGTCCTTTACGAATACGACTGGTGAATTCTGATTCCAATGTGTTGTAAGAACCATATCCCATGTGAATGTTAGTATTTACACTGTTGTCATGCATTTTTCGGGTGACAATATTTATTACGCCACCCATTGCATTGGAGCCATAGAGTACAGATGCCGGACCTCTTAGAACTTCTACCCTATCGGCAAGAAATGATTGGTAAGCATCTGCTATAGGATGGCCGAATATACCGGCATATTGTGGATGACCGTCAATCATAACCATTAATCTGCCTGTCCCGCCACTTAGACCACGCAGCGAAATACCTCCGGCAGCACCAGTTGAAACTCCATATCCCATGATACCTCTTGAGGTGACAAACAGTCCCGGAATTTGTTCGGTAAGCACAGGTAATAAAGAGGGTTGCATGGCATGTTCTATGTCGATGCGGTTGATTACGGAAACTGTTTGTGAAAGATGGCGCACATCTGTCTCGTTACGGCTTCCTGTAACCACTACCTCTCCTATTTCATAAACTTTGCTTGCACGAATTGTATCATGTTTTTGTTCTTGCGACATCCCTGGGGTACAGATCAGGTTCAAAAAGCCTGCAAAAACAATTGTTTTTCTTATATTGGTTATTCTATTCATTACTGATTTTGATTTTAATGGCAAAGATACCCTATTTCAGGATATAATACTTACCTCGATTACTGATTATGTTTACTTTATTACGGTTTCTTAGATAAAAAGTGATGTTTTTATAAGCAGTTTATTAGTTTATATAGATTGTACGCGCATTTCTTTTCAGACAAAATACAAGAAAAGTAATGTAAATATTAGAGAAAAAATCATATCTTTGCATTATGATTGAATTAGCAAAACATATTGAAGTATTACTCCTGGAGAACGATTGCGTGATTGTTCCTGGTCTGGGAGGCTTTATAGCTCACTATCGTTCGTGTGTATACAACGAAGATACGGGAGAGTTTTGTCCGCCGGCACGTACAATCGGCTTTAATCCTCAACTTGTCATGAATGACGGTTTGCTTGTACAGTCTTATATGCAAGCATATAATACGGATTTTCCTGATGCAACCCGCAAGATAGAAAAGCTCGTACAGAAACTGAAAGAAGATATTTACCGATACGGACATATATATTTGAACAATGTAGGTACGTTGTATTATAATATGAACGGAGTATATGAATTTGAACCGGAAGCAAATGGTTTCTTTACACCTTCATTATATGGACTTCAAGGATTCACATTTCCAAAGTTGTCACCAGAGAATGTACCTCAGGAGAAACCTTTGGTCGAATATGCTATGCCCCGCACGGTAAAGACCAATACACGCCGTTCGTCCTTTCATTATCGCAGATGGAGTAAGAACATAGTAGCAATAGCAGCTGCAATATTATTGTTTTTCTTGTTTTCTATTCCAGTGGAAAACACCTACTTGGATGATGCTGAATATGCTTCTTTAGGTTCGACTGGATTATTTGATGCTATTAAAAATCATTCTATGGCATCAAGTATTATTACGGTCTCTCCTTCTGTTCAGCAACAGGAAAAGAAACAAAAAACAGTAAAAAAGCAATCTGTAAAGAATAATATCAATACACTGAAACCGGTTGCTGTGAAAATTGAAAAAGTTGCAGCTCCATCGGCAAAGCCGGCAGCACATGTTGTAAAGGATGTGAAGCAACCTGTAGAAAAAAAGACTCCTGCAGCTAATAAAGTGCCTCAAAAAGCGGCTACAAAAGCTGGCAGTTATATTATAGTTGCAAGTCTGGCAACAAATAGTGATGCAATGCAAGTCGTAAAACAAATGCAGCAAAAAGGTTATAAGGAAGCGCAAATTCTGGAATCGGACGGACGTTTCCGTGTTGCAATCAACCGATATACTAATCAGACTGATGCATATAAGCAGATTAAAGAATTGAAGAAAAATGCAGATTTTGCGTCAGCATGGGTGCTTACAACTAAATAAACCGAGAATAATCACATTATGAAAAGAGTCAGATGTCCGAAGTGTGACAACTACATACAATTTGATGAAACAAAATACGAAGAAGGTCAGTCATTGGTATTCGTATGCGATAATTGTAAAAAACAGTTTGGTATCCGTATTGGAAAATCCAAACTGAGTACAGGTTCCCGTCGTGAAGAAGTCGTTGATGAGAGAGAAGGAACGCAAGATTTTGGCAACGTGATAGCTATAGAAAATGTTTTCGGCTATAAACAAGTGCTCCCTTTGCATGAAGGTGATAATATAATAGGTCGCCGTAGTAAAGGGAATGAAATTGATATTCCTGTAGAAACAAATGATCCAAGCATGGATCGCCGGCATTGCGTGCTGAATGTAAAGCAAAACAAACAAGGTAAAATCGTATATACGCTACGGGATAATGACAGCATAACGGGAACTTTCCTGATGAATGAACTTTTAGGTCCCAAAGATCGTGTACGTATAGAAGACGGAGCCATTTTTACTCTTGGAGCAACTACGCTCATTTTACGAGCAGCAGAAGAAAAATAAATTTTTATATATTAAGGATAACTAAACTAAATAACCTAACTTTGTTATGGCATCAAACAACGTAATGATTGTACGCCACAAGCTATTGGAAAAACTGGTCGCTTTGTGGAAGGAAAACCAGCTAGTTGAAAAAATAGATCGTGTTCCTTTGGAATTCAGTCCTCGCCGTTCTCAACCTGTAGGACGCTGCTGTATTCATAAAGAACGCGCCGTAACGAAATATAAGTCACTTCCGTTGCTGGGCTGGGATATGTCTGATGAAACGGATGAACTGACTCCTCTATCGGAATATGCCCGTCAGGCATTGGATCGTAGAAACAAACTTAAAGAAAATATTCTGTGTGTTATAGATGAAGCATGCTCTTCTTGTGTACAGGTTAATTACGAAGTAAGTAATCTGTGCCGTGGTTGTGTGGCCAGAAGCTGCTATATGAACTGCCCGAAAGGAGCTGTACATTTCGACAAGAAAACAGGACAGGCACATATTGATCATGATACTTGTATCAGCTGTGGTATTTGTCATAAAAGTTGTCCTTATCATGCGATTGTATATATTCCGGTACCTTGTGAAGAAGCATGTCCGGTAAAAGCAATCAGCAAAGATGAAAATAATATAGAGCACATAGACGAAAGTAAATGTATTTATTGCGGAAAGTGTTTGAATGCATGTCCGTTTGGTGCAATTTTCGAGATATCTCAGGTGTTCGATGTGTTGGAAGCAATACGCCGTGGTGAACAGGTGGTTGCAATTCCGGCTCCTTCTGTACTGGGACAGTTCGATGCAACTATCGACCAGGTTTACGGAGCTTTGAAAGAGGTAGGCTTTGCTGATGTAATAGAAGTTGCCGAAGGAGCTATGCAGACAACAAGCAATGAGGCACACGAATTACTTGAAAAGCTGGAGGAGGGACAAAAGTTTATGACAACCTCATGCTGTCCTTCATATATTGAGCTAGTAAACAAGCATATTCCTGCTATGAAGCCTTATGTGTCAGGTACAGGCTCTCCTATGTATTATGCTTCACGTATTGCCAAAAAGAAATATCCGGAAGCAAAAGTTGTTTTTATAGGTCCGTGTATTGCAAAGCGTAAAGAAGCACAGCGTGATGAGTGTGTAGACTACGTAATGACATTCGAGGAATTACATTCAGTATTCCGTGGATTAGGTATTGAGCTGGCTCAAGCCAATCCGTATAAGGTTGCCTATGAATCTGTTTGTGAAGCCCATGGCTTTGCACAAGCTGGTGGTGTTGCAGGAGCAGTTAAGTCATATTTGGGTCCTAAGGCAGATGGTATAAAGATGCTGCAGTTCTCAGACTTCAACAAGAAGAGTATCGGACAGATGCGTGCATGGGCTAAGACAGGAAAAGTGGATGCCCAATTCATCGAAATGATGGCATGCGAAGGAGGATGTGTAACAGGACCAAGTGCTTATAATGATTCTGTTTCAGGAAAACGCCAGTTGAATCAAGATTTGCTGAAGCGTACGCTGAAATATGAAAATTATAAAGAAGAATAATCTCTTCTCTACCTTATGAGAAGTTTAATAGAACGTCTTCATCGGGAGCATACACTGGCTCCCGATGAATTTCGTATCTTATTGAGTCAGTGTAATGATAAGGATTTATCCTATATTAATGCTCTTGCAAGAGAAGTTTCACATGCTAGCTTTGGAAACCGGATTTTTATCCGGGGACTTATTGAAGTTGGCAACCGATGTAAGAATGACTGCTACTATTGTGGTATCCGGCGTAGTAATCATCTGATAGAACGCTATCATTTAGATGAAGAAACAATTCTGGCATGCTGCCGACATGGTTATGAACTGGGATTCCGGACGTTTGTTCTTCAGGGAGGAGAAATGAATGATGATGAAATGATTATACGTACTGTAGCCTCTATTCGAAAAGAGTTTCCAGACGTAGCAATTACACTTTCATTAGGAGAAAAAGAAACATCTGTATACGAACGTTTTTTCCAGGCTGGAGCTAACAGATATTTACTTCGTCACGAAACGCATAACGAGCTTCATTATCGCAAGCTTCACCCTGAAGCTATGTCTTTGTCCAACCGTCTGAGGTGTCTGGCAGACTTGAAGCGTATTGGTTTCCAGACTGGAACAGGGATTATGGTAGGAAGCCCATATCAGACTATTGATAATTTGATAGAAGATATCCTTTATATCGAAAACCTTCAACCAGAAATGATCGGTATTGGACCGTTTCTTCCACATCATGATACTCCTTTTGCAATGATGCCTTCGGGAAGTTTGAACCAGACACTGCTCCTACTCTCCATTTTCCGTCTGATGCATCCTCATGCTTTAATTCCTTCTACAACAGCACTTGCTACCCTTTCTCCAGAAGGACGAGAAAAAGGTATATTGGCAGGAGCCAATGTAGTAATGCCTAACCTCTCTCCTGTCATACAAAGGAGCAAATATTCCTTATACGATAATAAGGCTTCTCTAGGTGCTGAAGCAGCCGAAGGGCTTCTGCTGTTGGAACAGCGGCTGAAAGTAATAGGATATGTCATAGATAAGGGTCGAGGAGATTACAACGCATACTAAACATCGTTTTATTATTAAATATAAAGTCAATTATGTATAAAATAGATTCACCTCATGCAGAAGAATTCATCAATCACGATGAAATCATGGCTACACTGGATTATGCAAAAGCCAACAAAGACAATCGTGAGTTGATTCGTTCTATCATAGATAAAGCTCGCGACTGTAAAGGGCTTTCTCATCGTGAAGCCGCCGTTCTGTTGGAATGTGACGACAATGATTTGTTGGAAGAAATATATGCACTGGCACGCGAGATCAAACAGCGCTTTTACGGTAACCGTATTGTTATGTTTGCTCCGCTTTATTTGTCAAACTACTGTGTAAACAGTTGCGTATACTGTCCTTACCACATCAAAAACAAGTCGATTGCCCGCAAGAAGCTTACTCAGGATGAGATTCGCCAGGAAGTCATTGCATTGCAAGATATGGGACATAAACGTCTTGCTATCGAGGCTGGTGAAGATCCGCTGCATAATCCGATAGAATATATCCTGGAATCTATAAAGACCATTTACAGCATTAAGCATAAAAATGGAGCTATCCGTCGTGTGAATGTAAATATAGCTGCAACAACAGTCGAAAATTACCGTCGTTTGCACGATGCAGGAATTGGAACTTATATTTTGTTTCAGGAAACCTATCATAAAGAGAACTACGAAAAACTTCATCCACGCGGACCCAAAAGTAATTATGCATATCATACAGAGGCAATGGACCGCGCTATGCAGGGAGGTATCGATGATGTAGGAATAGGAGTACTATTCGGACTTAATACATATCGGTACGATTTTGTTGGTATGTTGATGCATGCTGAACACTTAGAAGCTACATACGGAGTAGGACCTCATACTATTAGTGTTCCGCGTATCTGTTCGGCCGATGACATCAATGCATCCGATTTTGAAAATGCTATTTCAGATGAGATCTTCCAAAAAATTGTGGCTGTGATCCGTATCAGCGTTCCTTATACAGGTATGATTGTTTCTACTCGTGAATCTCAACGCTCACGAGAAAAAGTATTGGCATTAGGAGTTTCTCAACTTAGTGGAGGTTCACGTACAAGTGTTGGTGGATATGTACACGAAGAAACTCCCGAAGAAAATTCAGCACAGTTTGATGTAAGCGATCGCCGTACTCTTGATGAAATAGTATCCTGGCTGTTGAGATTAGGGTATATCCCCAGCTTCTGCACAGCGTGTTATCGGGAAGGTCGTACGGGAGACCGTTTCATGTCGCTGGTAAAAACCGGACAAATAGCCAATTGTTGTGCTCCAAATGCGCTGATGACACTACAGGAATATTTGGAAGATTATGCTTCTCCAGAAACGCGTGAATTGGGTGTGAAAATGATCCGTGAACAGATGGAACAGATTCCTAATCCTGCTATCCGTCGTCGTGCTTTGGAAAATCTGGAACGTATTTCCGAGGGACAACGAGATTTCAGATTCTAATTAATAAAATTTGAATTTTATGCAAGAAACACCTCGTGCCAACCGCCTGCATATCGGGCTATTTGGTAAACGCAATAGTGGAAAGTCATCGCTGATTAACGCCCTTACAAATCAGGAAGTAGCTTTGGTTTCGGACATAGCAGGAACAACCACTGATCCTGTATATAAAGCAATGGAAATAAATGGAATAGGTCCGTGTGTTTTCATTGATACCGCAGGACTTGATGATGAAGGTGAACTGGGAGCACTTCGTATCCAGCAGACTATGCGTGCTATGGATCGCACTGACATTGCATTATTAGTGTGCACAGGAGATGATATAGAGAAAGAACTTGAATGGAGTCGTTTGTTGAAAGAGAAAAATATTCCAGTAATATGGATATTGAATAAAGCAGATTTGCTGACAGATGTTACTTCTACTATTCGTTCGATAGAAAAAAAATGTGGACAGGTTCCCCTTGGAGTAAGTGCCTGTACTAAACAGGGAATGGAAGATATCCGTCGTAGTCTGATTGCTAAATTACCTGATGAAACAATGTCGCGAGGGATTGTTGGCAAACTGGTGGAAGAAGGAGATACGGTAATGCTCGTTATGCCACAAGATATTCAGGCTCCTAAAGGCAGACTAATCCTTCCTCAAGTCCAGACAATTCGTGAATTACTTGACAGGAAGTGCCTCGTAATGAGCTGTACGACAGATCAAATAGATTGTATGCTTCAAGCATTAGTACATCCTCCAAAACTCATTATTACAGATTCCCAAGTTTTCAAGACTGTATATGAAAAGAAGCCTTCTGCAAGTAGATTGACTTCTTTCTCTGTCCTCTTTGCCCAATATAAAGGTGACATTGATTATTTCATTGAGGGAGCAAATGCTATTGGAAGACTGACAGAAAATTCTCGTGTCTTGATAGCAGAAGCGTGTACTCATGCCCCACTAACTGAAGATATTGGAAGGGTAAAAATACCCAATATGCTTCGTAGAAAGTTTGGATCAGGATTGCTGATTGAACATGTCTCTGGAACAGATTTTCCTGAGGATTTAAGTAAATATGATCTTATCATTCATTGTGGAGCTTGCATGTTTAATCGTAAATATGTGCTAAGCCGTGTAGAACAAGCACGTAAGCAGAACATCCCGATGACAAACTATGGAGTAACTATAGCATATCTGGCAGGAATTTTAGATAAAATAGATTATTGATGAAAAAAAGTAGGTTTTATTATTGCTTATTTGTGTAATAAGACCTACTTTTGTTCGACAATTCATTTGCGGTAGTAGCTCAGTTGGTAGAGCATTAGCTTCCCAAGCTAAGGGTCACGGGTTCGAGTCCCGCTTACCGCTCTTCTTTGGTTAAAGGCTAATATACTGATAATTAGCGTATTTTAGTCACTGCTTCAAAAGCTAATTTCTCTGATTTATAGATTAAAAAAAAGGATATAAACCTCACTTTTGAGGTTTTGTGCGTATCCTTTGCGTATCCTAAAACTTTTCCTATAGATAAACAGGCTTCAATACAGCCTTCAGATTTTTACCTTATGCTCTAGGAGAATTAGTTAAACAGGAAGTCAACACTCTAAAAATATAGATGCAATTATAACTCTTATACTATAAATAAGTTATATCTAATGAAGCATTTATAAAAAAGAAGGGATAACCGTAAGAACGATTACCCCCTTCTCTACAAATTAGAAAGAAACTTATGTAAAAGTTAATCATTTAATATCGTCATAAGCAGTGATGGCTTTTTCAAAACGAGTACAAACATCTTTAAATGAATACAATCCATCAGAATTCAAATCTAGCCCTTTCAGTTGTAACTGATAAACCATAGGAGAGTTTTCCTTGTCGAGCATTTCCAAATTTCTCAATTGTTCAGTGCTCTGATATGCCAGATTGATTGAAATAAACTCATTTCCTTCTTTGTCCAGCCATTTTTCAAATACCAACTTACAACCAATTGGAGTCTTTTTTTCGATGGAATTAGGTAATTCATAATCTTCCACTTCCAAAGCAGCATTCACACTTGCAATATTTGAATCATGTCCACATAAGAAAGTAAATTTTCGAGCTTCTGAATTAAGTTCATCATTTATGTATACAAGTAATGGATGTGCCACATTATAAGCTACAATAGGTGCTGTAAAAAGTACATCCCCATAAACATCCTTTACTCGAGCAATCTTTTCCCAGTCAGAATTAGAGATCTCATGTCCGAATGAAGCTTTTCTTGCATCAGTTTCTTCATAATATTGCAAGATAAAAGCATCAGATGCTGAATTGGCAAGCTTCAGAGAACCTTTCATTGCAGGCTCCTCTCCTTTTTTCAATATAATTTGAGTATCATAATCATCAAAGGCACAAGTTTCTCCGGCTTTACAAGCAGGTGAATCTTTCAGATCAAGAACATCTGCCAGAATTTGGTATGAGTCTTCGAGTTTCTCATTAATTCCTCTTATTCCGTTTTTGCCTCCCATTGCTGCAATTTGAGACATTGCTTCTGCACAGAAGGAGTCACTTACTTTTGTCAGGCGAGGGAAAAATACCGGATCCATCTTGCTCGGAGTGTATCGATGATGAATAGCCAGGTTGGCTACTGGCATAAATCCTGAAGAAAAGTATTGCGCTGTTGCAATTGTGCGCTGCATACTATTGGCGTAGATGTTTACTTCATCCACACTCGGTACATAATTTTCAGTAAATAATCCTTCATCAACCAGCCATTTACGGAAAAATTGTCCCATCATTGTTTCCAAAACTCCTCCTCTCAAAGTGAGTTCACTAGAAGCTGAACTCCACTTTGTCCATTGGTGAGGAGTTAATTTTCCTAAAGCGCTCCCGTTGTCAGACAACGGAGAGCGGATATTATGACGACTAAGAACAACTACTTCTTTTAAGGTATATTTTTCTTTAAATTCGGGTGAGCGTTTGGTTTGAGCCCACACAAACACAGGGCAGGCAAATACCAGTATTAATAACGACAGCTTATTTAGATTTCTCATAATACAGTTTTTATTTGTCAAAACTACAAACTATAATTACAAATTCTCTACTTCTATCAGAATTTTATCTGCAAACGTGTTTCAATAAGCGCCAGTTTTGTATTCGGAGTATTGATTCTGTCGGTTGTAGTAGTGTAAGAGCCGCGAACACGCCATATCATATACTTATTGATATAGTAGTTGAATGTAGCCGACCAGTCATTCAGTCTTCCTCCCAGAATTTCGGCTTTATGATCAGACATATCTGTATAGTTATACGAAAGAACAACCTCCATAGCTCCCGGATCAGGAGTAGCAATACCTCCATCCAAGTCAGAGTACTTATAATTCTTACCTTTTACAAGTGCACGGATCGTTCCATAAGCACCACTTGCCTTGTAATTAGGCTTATCTTTTCTGTTAACATTTACATAGAAATACTGAGTTTCCAGTCCGATACGTCCTATTGCGGCATTGAGTTCCGGAGTAAATTTGTATAACATTTTGGCATCATCAATAACCGCTTCCTGAGCAACGACCTTAGCAATTCGTGTCGGGAAGGTAGTCGATAAAGTATACGCATGATGACTCAATTCTGCATCCGAATCATAACGAGGTGTTTCAAACGCTCCAGAAAGTCCGACATGAAATATCTTTCCCGGTTCACAGAATGGCTTATATACCAATCGGGTCATCATTCCTACACCCTGATTTCCCAATTTGTCGGATGTCATTTTCATAGCATCCGATTCTGTAAAGAAACTCAAAGTTCCCAGGAATTTACTTCTTGTATGCTGATACATCAGACCAATCATACGTGAATTGTTGAAAGCCTGGTTACTTGCAGGCTCTTCCATCGAGATCTTAAAAGAAGAGCTAGTAGCACTTTGCAAACCAAACTGATGGATAAAATATCCGGCACGCAGGAAATCTGACGCATCTTTATCAAAGTTATACTGAATGAATACATCTTTCATATTCACCTTTCCATACGCATATCCCATATCTACCTTTGCCTTCCATGCACCATACGATGCACTAAATCCAACTCGCATATCGGGAATAGCAAAACCGTCATTGAACTTGTCGTCTTGTTCATTAGCCTTAAAAAGTCCCCCATCCAACAAAATACGTCCTGAAGGTTTTATTTCTAATTTTTCTTCCTGTGCTTTGGCAGCACCGATCATAGTTAAGCCTAAAGTCAATAAAAGTAATCGTTTCATAGTCTTAAATTATAGTTATTCTATTAGTTTTTTACAGGTCTAGTTTTACAAGGTAAAAAAGGTCTAGTCTAGTTTTGTGATGATAAGATTCAAGTAATTAACAAGATTGGAGAGATTAGTTTGCGAAATCACTCTTAGCAACTTGTCCTTTACTTACAAGTTCTGCAAATTCTTTTTTAGCTTTTTCCAGCTGTTTCATAAAGTTTTCATTAGCATGCAAGCGTGCAACAACCGCACTTGCAACTAATCGTGCAGCGTCTACATCACTCTGGAAATGGTATCCGCAAATTACTCGGCTCTGCCCCATTTCATATCCCCGTTTCAATATTTCGTTCTGTCTGTCAACATTGATTTCTGCAAGTACAAGAGCTGTAGCCCATCCGATAGCCGTATGTCCGGAAGGATAAGAACCATTTGTCGACAATTCCTGCTGCTGTTCAGGGTTGCATGTCATTTCATTATAAAAAGCAAACGGACGTGTACGCATGTAATGCTCTTTAGCTTCACGTGTAGCCAAGTCGCCGGCATCTTCGCGCATACCTAAAACCAGTTTATAAATTTCCGGTGTAGTGGTTTCTGAGATACGGACACCAAAAGCTTCAGAAAAAGCATTGGGAACACCGTCACCATTTACACGAGCATCTTCAGCAGCCTGATCACCACGAGGAGTATTTCTCTGCAATTTTCCCCATTTATACTGAGCTTCGTCATTCATAAAAAGAATTGATCCCGGTTGAGGTGGTGCTGGAAGAAGATTCAAACTACTTGCTACTTCATCTGCGCGTAGAAAATAAAGATCCGGATTGGTTCTTACATCTTTAATTTTCTCCTGAGCGAAAGTTGCCATTGCTACTAAAGACAAACATGCAACAAAAATGTTTCTTTTAATCATACTTCTTTAGATTTAAATGTTTATAAGATTTTTGTTTTGATATCGCAAATGTATGCGAAGAAGTACAGATAAAAAGTTGCAAAAGGTTATTTCATGTTTTTCAGGAATGCAACTTTATACAAATCACTGATAAACAGATAAATACATTAGTTGCAAAGCAACATAAAAATTAATAGCAATGTAACTTTTTACTCAAAATCGGCCTTAAAAATTCCTCTGAATTCAAACTGTTGCAGACCAAACATGCATATCAATTCTTCGGATAAATCAGAAAGTGAAGTTAGAACAAGACCGAGGACCCTGAAAAGATTACAGATTGTACAATATAAACATGAAATAACCCTATCACACTCCATTTCGAATAGTGACAGGGTTATTTCGATGATGATTGAAAACAGCTAAAAAATCAATCAATAAGACGTAATATATAAAAGACTATACTGGTAGGATTCGCTTTCACATAATCTATCAAGAAAGAATGATTCGTTTTTAGTTTGTTATTTGCCAATCTGCTGATAACCGGATTCAGATTCCCATAAATACATAGCATACCAGGGATATGTAAACGCTTTACTTTGGGATTGGCAATCAGTAAAGCCAACACTTTTGCTGCCTGATTGTTACAATTAGAAAATTCCAGCACATTGTCTAAAATATCCTTATCCGTTCTGGCCATATTTTCATAGAAAACAGCTATTAGTCTTTCAATCTTTTCTGTTATCTGTTTTGTGCTTTCAGCTATCTCCATACTCAGACTGGCATCGAATTTCTTTGTAATTCTCTCTTCGTTTTCTCTTTCTATCCTGCTTCTTACAGAAGTGTATTCGCACATCAGCTCAACCATTTTTTCCTTGGTTAGAACTTGCTCAATGTGACAATCTATCGGATATAAAACTTTCAGCAATTTAATTCTGTCTAGATTTCCCATTTCTTTCCTTACATGTTCAAGTTCTGTCACAAGGGCAGTCGTAACGTTATCAGCTTCCAGGCCACAAAGTTTTTCTTTCCGATGTAAAATATATTCACCAATCTTTTTCAGTGCTTCATCCGTAAATATATAATTATAACTTTCATCAAGGCGTTCTATTTCCTCTTTAAGACTGGACAATTCTTTCATCTTGATATTATCCGTCAACATCAGCATTTTGCGGAAAAAGATACCATTCACATCATCTATATAAACAGTTCCGTCCATGTTATGTCTGTACAAGGCAAGTCTTTCTTTAAGAGCTGTGATAGTTTTTATCCATTTTTCATTTTTTTCTACTTGCACTACTATGTTTTCCAGATTATCCGTTGCTAGAGCTATACTCGACTGTTCTATCAGCAAAGGTTTGTCGAATACGTCATATTCACCGATAAGAAGCATCTGTTTCTCCAATGTCTTGGAAAGCCCCAAAGCTATATCCCGATTCTTTTTCATGATCAGTTCCGACAATGATTTGATACGACCTGGAGTGTCAGAAGCATTTATATCTATCTCTGCAAACATATTTTTTAATTTCTCCACTTCCTTGCTGTCATTGTCATTGGTAAAACATGCCATCGATGACAGACTTTCCAGTCTGTGATGAATGTCATCCAAATGCATTTTTACAGCCTTCTTCTTGCTACGTTTCCTCTTTATATACTCTATTATAATAATGAAAAAAATAAGTATCGCAAAAGCTATCACGACTGATATGATTTTCAGACTGGGAACTGTCGATTCCATATCGACCCATTTGGCCGAAGTCTTTGAAAATACACTCATTTTCATTACTCCTATATTAGAGCCTAAATATAAGGTGTCCCCTTTGACAAAAGATGCTTTCGGATTGAAACGTATGTCATGAAAGAATCTTCCCCGTTCTCTGATTCCGTCCTTATTTACAACATACTTTACCAGTCCAAACTCCGGCAAAGCATAAAACAACGTATCGTTTACTTTCAATAATTTATTGTAACCTTTCAAAGAGACCGAATCATTATACTCCCTGCATATCAGATGATGATTGGTCAGCATCATTAACAAAGGTTCGTGCCCACCAGTTACGGAAATATCACGTATAAAGGTTTTATTTTCCGTTCCTTTGATAGACTGAAACGAATCTTTATTACCATAATATACTCCATGATTCAGCGTAGAAAGATATAAATTGTCGGAGTTAGGAGATAAATAGAATGAAGTAATGTATTTATTGTGTAAGTCGTCAACCAAACTAGCCTTTCCATCAGCGTCAATCCGCACCAGATCATCCTGAATTCCGAGATAAATACAGGTTCCTTCGGCTTCTTTTTTCAGGTATGACGCCGTAATCTTTGTAGGCGACTGATAAAGCACTTGAGAAGAAGCAAACAAGACATTGCCTATATATCGTTGTCTGACTTTTATCCGTTTCAGAACTTGCTTATTACTGATATAATATAGAAATTTATCGTCCGCCATCATTCCCGAAACCACCTCGTCATCAGGTATTTCTGCTATTTTGAAAGCTTCCGGACTTCCCGTATGCTGGTGATACAATTCGTTGTCTGCATTTACATAATAAATATCATCTCCATCGGAACACGAAGCCACAATCTCTCCTTTTGCATTGAAAATACCCAGATGTAATGGAATATTCCATAATGCATTTTCTGTGATCAGGACTGTATATCCATTTACTTTATCAGTTGCCACTACATTAGTACAAAACTGAGGAACCTTTCTCCGTAACGGAACTGATAAGAATGACTCTAAATCATCACTCAGCAATAAATGGTTATCATCGAGAAAATAATGAATATTGCCTAATTTATAATAAATGCGAGGAGAAAATTTTAGTGTTATATTGTTCAGTAGATTACCTGAAATATCCTCTACATACAACTTCTTGTCGGCAAGCAAATACACCTTATTATCATATACAGAAACACTGTAAATATGCTCATCCTGATGGGTAACTTCCATTTTGCCATTGGCCAGGTTTATTCGGATCAGTCCATTCTGGGTAGCACACAGCAAATAATCCGATTCGTATTTACGGATGTTGTTTACGATAAACGGCTTACCGGAACGTGCAGTTTCACTGTTATCTGAAGGATAAATCAACTTTAAACTGTCTTTCTCCGAATGTGACATAGCATACAAGCCTTGACTGGTAGCTACATAAACCTTTTTTTCGGTTAAGAGAATATCATATACCGAATAATTACATCCTTTGTTACATATAGGATATTTCTCGACAAGGCGAACATTTTCTTCACCAAGCGCCCATTTCTGCAAACCTGAGTTCCGAATGCCTATCCAGCAAATGCGGACATCAGAAAGAACCGAATCTGTTACAACCTTATATATACGGTCGGCCCCTATATTATAAGGCTGAAGCCGACGTTGCTTCATATACCATATATCACCGGCTTCGCTGCCTATCCAGAAAGCAGAATCACCATCGGCTGATATAGAAGAAAGACGTTCGTCGAAATACAATTCTGTTTCTCCCAGATTCCCTGTCTTTTCTTTCTCACCACACCCCCAAAGAATGAATATAATGTACAAGAATAGTAAATAAATAAAGCTGCTTTTCATCTTATTATATTTATGGTTCTTGGATATTAAAGCTAACACATGATATAGGGAATTATCCCCCATATTCCAATTAAAAATAGTTATACTAAAATAAACAAAAAACGAATATAAAATGTTCTATAAAGCTGTATAATTCCGCCTTAAAAGTAGATATCAGCAGGTCTTGATGAATCATAAAGAATCTTCTCAAAAAAACATCAAGATATTTACTTGTTTTTTTGTACAATTTTTTAAAAAAGATGATGATATTTTTTCAGAAATATGCTGAATTTTTTGACGACATATCATAATCATTTAGCCTTTGGAAGATAAATCCAATTAAGATGCTATAAATCAACCTCTTCCGGAAGAAGATCAGTCTGAATATTATTCATGCTTCCCCATAAACTATATCGAGCTTCAGGATTCATGCGTTCCAGCGTACGGAGCACTTCTTTCATATCCGAACGGTGAGAATCTTTTTCGTACGGGCAATTTTTGATCTGTTTACGATAACCTTTCGCCTGAGCCATTTCTATCAGATCGGCCTCATGTACCAGACACATCGGACGGATAATGGTCATATCAAACTTTCGCATTACCAGACGCGGAGGCATCGTACTGAATGCTCCCTGAAATGCCATGTTCATAAGCAACGTTTCCAGTATATCATCCATGTGGTGTCCCAAGGCTATCTTATTACATCCCTGTTCTTTTGCTACTGTAAAAAGAGCTTTACGGCGATTCCACGAACAGAGGAAGCATGGCGACTTGCGGGTATCAGTAGAAGGATCGAAAGAGGTTTCGTAGCGTACGAACGGCACTCCCAGATTTTCGGCAAAAGAACGAAGGTAATCCATGTCCGATTCGTAAGCTATATTCGTCATCACGACATGTGCAGCAACGACTGAAAAACGAGGCTTGTAAATACGCGAACGGCGGGCAAGTAGTTCCAGTAAAGCAAGTGAATCTTTTCCTCCTGACAACCCTACCAGTATCTTATCACCATCTTCTATTAGTCCATATTGCACTACACCTTTGTTAAAGCGTTTTTCTATGCGTCGCATCAATTTATCTTCTTCTGTCAATTTTCCCATTTCTTCCGATAATCTTAAAAACGGGGTAAAATTACACCAAAAGAACGATTCTCGAAAGATTTTGAAAAATTAGAATGCCGAAATAATCAAAATTTCAAAGAAACTTTGTATTTTTGAAAATAACATCATCGAAACAACACGAAAAATTATGAATAAGAAATATACGCTAGCACTTATCGCTTTATGCAGCATGGGAGGAACTTACGCCCAATCACTCACCCAGGCAAAACAATGGTTTGAAGAAGGCAAGTTTGCCGAAGCCAAACCCGTTTTCCAGAAATTAGTAAAACAAGCTCCATCGAATGCAAATTACAATTTCTGGTACGGAGCATGCTGCTATGAAACCGGTGAATTACAGGAATCACAACCCTACCTTGAAAAAAGTGCTGCACGCAAAGTAATAAATGCTTATCTGTATTTGGGAAAACTATATTATACAATGTATCGCTTTGATGAAGCGACCGAAAATATTGAAGAGCATATCCAATGGCTGGAAAAAAAGAAGCGTGATACTTCTGCAGCAGAGAAAGAATTAGACCGTTGCCGTCAGGCTGCACGCATGTTAAGAGGAACTGAGAATGTAGCTGTAATTGACAGCTTTGTAGTAGATAAAAATAATTTTCTTTCGGCATATAAATTAAGTAAGGAGTCGGGAAACATTTCTCTTACCGAAGATGGCTCAGGAACTTCATTTACAAATGAGCTGGGTGATAAAATGATTTTTACACAAGCGTCTGAAGACGGAGAAACGAGTTTATACTCACGCTTCAAGTTGATAGACAAGTGGGAAGATGCCAAGCCATTAAGCGGTCTGGACGAATCAGGACATAACCAAAATTATCCGTTTATGGCATCAGATGGTATCACACTTTATTTTGGAGCTGAAGGAGATGAAAGTATGGGAGGATACGATATCTTCGTAACCCGTTATGATTCGGACGACAATACGTATCTCCGTCCGGATAACATCGGTATGCCGTTTAACTCTCCATACAATGATTATATGTATGCATTGGATGACTTGAACAATTTAGGGTGGTTTGCTTCTGATCGTTATCAGCCGGAAGGAAAAGTTTGTGTATATGTTTTCGTTCCTAACTCGACAAAACAGGTATACGACTACGAAACAGCTGACCCGCAAGCTATTATTGATGCTGCTACACTAAAAGAAATAAAGAAGACATGGAGTGATCCCGATAAAGTACGTATTGCCAGACAACATCTGGCTCAGGTATTGTATGGCGGAAGTACAGAAAAGAAAAAGAGTGACTTCCGTTTTGTCGTAGACGATAATGCTGTTTATCATACATTGTCAGATTTTCGTTCTAAAGAAGCACGGCAGATGTATGCTTCATTCTTGCAGAAAGAGAAAGATCTTGCATCATTGGAAGAATCATTGACAAATCTTCGTGCTGCCTATCAGCAATCGAACAAAGCAGGAAAAGAAAAAATGGCTCCCGGTATATTAGATAAAGAAAAACGTACCAACGAGTTACGACATGAGCTGGAACAACTGACTTTATCTGTGCGCAATGCAGAGCTTAAAGCATTGAAACAGTAAAAAATAGACATCATTTTTATACGAGCAGATATGGAAACACTGATTATTATTGCACTTATTTTGGCGGGACTTTTACTTTTTGCTGTGGAAGTATTTCTAGTCCCCGGCATTACCCTTGCAGGAATAGCATCGGGAATCAGTCTGCTTTATGCCATTTATTATGCTTTTCATTCCGTAGGAACACAGGCCGGATTTATTACGCTTGCCGTTGAAGCCGTTGGAATAATCGGTATAACCATTTGGTTCATGCGCTCCAAGACAGTAGACCGTCTTTCGCTCAAACAGACACTCGACTATAAACCAGAACCGCTGAAAGGAATCAATATTCAGGCTGGAGATACTGGCATGTCATTGACACGCCTTACCTTGATAGGAAATGCCGAGATAAACGGCCATATCATCGAAGTGCAATCAGCTGATGGATTTATCGAAGAGCGTACTCCTATACAAGTAACTCGTATAAATAATGGAACTGTATATGTGACACGCTACATACAACAGTAATTTTTTTAAACCTTAAAATATCAATTACCTATGATTGACCCTAACTATCTTCCGTTCATTTTAGCGGCTGGAGGAGTTGTCTTACTGGCAGTCTTCTTCCATTACGTACCATTCTTTCTTTGGCTTTCTGCCAAAGTATCAGGTGTACGTATTTCGCTGGTTCAGCTTTTTCTGATGCGTATTCGTAATGTTCCGCCATATGTCATTGTACCTGCAATGATTGAAGCCCACAAGGCTGGTTTAAGTACTATTACACGCGATGAACTGGAAGCTCATTATATGGCAGGCGGTCATGTGGAAAAGGTAGTTCATGCACTAGTTTCAGCATCGAAAGCCAATATCGATTTGTCGTTCCAGATGGCTACCGGTATCGACCTTGCAGGACGTGATGTGTTTGAAGCCGTACAGATGTCTGTTAATCCGAAAGTTATTGACACTCCTCCTGTCACCGCCGTTGCCAAAGATGGTATCCAGCTTATTGCGAAAGCACGTGTAACTGTACGTGCCAATATCCGCCAGTTGGTAGGTGGAGCTGGCGAGGATACAGTCCTGGCACGCGTAGGCGAAGGTATTGTTTCATCTATCGGTTCATCGGAAAACCATAAATCAGTACTTGAGAATCCGGATTCCATTTCCAAACTTGTACTACGCAAAGGACTGGATGCAGGGACTGCATTCGAAATTTTATCTATTGATATCGCCGATATCGATATAGGTCGTAATATTGGAGCATCTTTACAGATAGACCAGGCAAATGCTGATAAAAATATTGCACAAGCCAAAGCTGAGGAACGCCGTGCAATGGCTGTTGCCTTGGAACAGGAAATGAAAGCAAAAGCAGAAGAAGCCCGTGCCAATGTAATACAGGCAGAAGCCGAAGTTCCAAAAGCTATGGCAGAAGCTTTCCGTACCGGCAATTTGGGAATCATGGATTATTATCGGATGAAAAATATTCAGGCAGATACAGATATGAGAAGCAGTATCGCCCGCCCAGATGCAAATCCTGCAGGACATGAACCGATAGGTAAATAATCATTATCATATAATAGCAAAAACTCAACTAACTAAATAAAAAAGAATATTATGAAAAAGTACTTTCCACCCTCAGAACTAATTATAAATGAAGATGGTTCGGTATTTCATCTTCACGTAAAGCCGGAACATCTGGCCGATAAAGTTATCCTTGTGGGAGACCCCGGACGAGTAGCTCTTGTAGCATCGCATTTCGAAACAAAGGAATGTGAGGTAGAAAGCCGTGAATTCCGTACCATAACCGGAACATATAAAGGGAAACGTATTACAGTCACTTCTACCGGTATCGGATGCGACAACGTAGATATTGTTATGAACGAACTGGATGCATTGGCTAATATCAATTTTCAGACTCGTGAAGAAAATGACAACTTCCGGCAACTGGAAATCGTACGTATCGGTACTTGTGGAGGATTGCAACCTTATACTCCCGTGGGAACTTATATATGCTCTGAAATCTCTGTAGGGTTCGACGGACTGCTAAACTTCTACGAAGGAAGGAATGCAGTTTGCGACCTTCCGATGGAACGTGCCCTTTTGAATCACTTGGGATGGAGCGGAAACCTCTGTGCACCGGCTCCTTACGTTATCCATGCCAACAAGGAACTGGTTGAGCGTATTGCCGGAACAGATATGGTACGCGGCGTTACAGTAGCTTGTGGAGGTTTCTTCGGTCCACAAGGCAGACAGCTCCGCATTCCACTTGCTGACCCTCACCAGAATGAAAAGATCGAAAGCTTCGAATATCAGGGCCACCGCATAACCAACTTCGAAATGGAAAGTTCAGCACTTGCAGGGCTTGCACGTCTGCAAGGACATAAAGCTACCACTGTCTGCATGGTTATAGCCAATCGCGTAGCCAAAGAAGCCAATACAGGATATAAAAACAAAATAGACGACCTGATAAAGACAGTGCTTGAGCGAATCTGATATTTATAATTCTTCTTTTTTTATATATACAGGTTCCTCTGTTTATTGCAGAGGAACCTGTTTTGTCAAAAAAACAACAGCTATTTAGAATATTTATGGAAGCAAGTTTTAAACAAGATAGCAAACTAAACAAAGCAGAACGATATCAATTTTTTCTTACACAACTTGCACCCCTTATAGAAGGTGAAAGAAACGAAGTCAGTGTATTGGCGAATACCAGTGCGGCTTTAAAGGAAGCTTTCGGCTTTTTTTGGGTAGGTTTCTATCTGATACATGACGGTGAGCTTCATTTGGGACCTTTTCAGGGCAGTGTAGCCTGTTATCGTATTAAAAAAGGACGTGGAGTATGCGGCACGGCATGGTCGGAAGCCCGTACACAAGTTGTACCCGATGTAGATCAATTCCCAGGACATATCGCCTGCAGTTCGCTTTCCCGTTCGGAAATTGTTGTTCCGATAATAGTGAATGGAGAAGTAAAAGGAGTATTGGATATCGACAGTGATCAGCTTTCTACGTTCGATGAAACTGACCGGGTTTATCTTGAAAAAGTAGTAGACCTTCTTATCAGAGAACTTTACACTCAAAAATAATTATCACCCAAACTTTTCCAGATATAAACTGAAAAGCCGTATCTTTGTGTGATTTAAAAGCAAAAGACATCGTGAATATACAACAAACAGAAGATACTATTTGTGCCATTGCTACCGCACAAGGCGGAGCAATCGGTACGATCCGTGTTTCGGGTGCCCAGGCTATAGCCATAACCGACCTTATTTTTACTCCAATATCAGGAAAACCTCTGACAGAACGTAAACCATATACCCTGACATTCGGACATATTCTTTCGCCTGCAGGTGAGATAATAGACGAAGTATTGGTAAGCCTTTTCCGTGCTCCTCATTCTTATACAGGTGAAGATTCTGTAGAAATATCTTGCCATGGATCATCATATATTCTGCAACAAGTAATGCAGCTCCTTATTAAGAATGGATGTCGTGCTGCGGGACCAGGTGAATATACTCAACGTGCCTTTTTGAATGGTAAAATGGACTTGAGTCAGGCTGAAGCAGTTGCAGACCTGATTGCCTCGACTTCTGCCGCTACACATCGTATGGCAATGAATCAGATGCGTGGAGGATTCAGTCGTGAATTGTCTGCTTTAAGAGAGAAACTGCTCCATCTGACTTCACTCATGGAGTTGGAGTTGGACTTTAGCGACCACGAAGAACTGGAATTTGCAGATCGTTCGGAACTGGAAGAGATAGCTCAACAAATTGAACAAGTTATCAGCCATCTGGTAGATACATTTAGTGTCGGTAATGCTCTGAAAAATGGTGTACCGGTTGCCATCGTAGGAGAAACCAATGCAGGAAAGTCTACCCTATTGAATGCTCTCCTGAATGAAGAACGTGCTATCGTGAGCGACATCCACGGTACAACACGTGATGTTATCGAGGACACTATGAATTTAGGTGGTGTCACTTTCCGCTTCATCGATACAGCCGGTATCCGTGAAACGACTGATACCATCGAAAGTTTAGGTATTGAACGAAGTTTCCAGAAATTGGAACAGGCAAATATTGTACTATGGGTTATCGATGCAACCTGTGCAGAAGAACAATACCACCAATTGGCCGAAAAGATTCTACCACGCTGCCAAGGCAAGCACCTGGTAATTGTACTCAACAAGACGGATCTGCTTCCGTTAACAGAAAAAAGTTTATCTTGTTCAGTAACCGATACTACGGCATCGATGCATAAGCCAATAGATGATCTGAAAGCTATTCTTCCTGATTTGCCTGAAGATGCTTGTGTCATTTCCATTTCAGCCAAGCAGAAAGAGGGCCTTTCTCTACTTCAGAAGCAGTTGGTGGACTTCGCTGCCCTACCCGACCTTTCACAAAATGATGTGGTAGTCAGCAACATTCGTCACTATGAAGCACTAAGTCGTGCACTGGAAGCTATTCATCGCGTACAAGACGGACTGACCATGCAACTTTCTGGTGATTTGGTAAGTCAGGATTTACGTGAATGTCTTTTCCATCTGGCTGAAATTGTTGGTGGAGAAATCACTAACGATGAGGTGTTAGGGAATATATTTAAACACTTCTGCATCGGTAAATAGGTAGTGATTACCAACGATTAGCATCTATCATCATTAACCAATAAGGCGTTCATTTTGAGCGCCTTTTATTTTTGCCTTGTCAGCGTTAGAGGACGTTGATAAGCCTTTTTCAGCTCATTTTTGTACCACATTTGTTACTCGCTTGTTACTGTCCGATTACAGGTCGGATAGGTCGTGGACACACTGGTACGTCATGGCACGCAGTGGTACGCTATGAAACATTTTTGGCGAACTAAATGGATAAATAAAATGAGTAGTAGGATTGAAATTCAGAAAAGATGTAAATGGTGCGGTAATCTATTCACCGCCCATAAGACAACAACGGAGTATTGTTCTCATCGTTGCGCAAATCTCGCCTATAAGGATAGGATAAGGAAACAGCGCATCGAAAGTTATAACCAAGAAATTGGCAAATCTATCAAATTGCCGTCAACCCCCGACAAAGAATATCTTACCCCCACTGAAGTAAGCATTCTATTAGGAGTTGGAAGGACTTCCATATACCGATATATAAAGATTGGAAAAATCAAAGTCATTCGATTTAATCGTAAAACTCTTATCAGAAGAACTGATATTGAAAATATGTCAGATTACATTGACATAAACGAAGTAACGGAGGAAACTAAAGATACAATACCCATCACCGACTTCTACACCACCGCCGAAGTCAAAGAGAAATACCATGTTAATGAATCGTGGATATTCGTTATCGCCAAGAAGCATAACATTCCACGAACCTTCAACCGTGGCAAGACCTATTGGAGCAAGAAACATATAGACGCTTACTTTGCAAAGAAAGCTCCGAACCCTGACATCACCGAATGGTATAGCACACAGGATATGCAGGACAAATTCGGCATGACCATGTCCGCCATCTATAATTTCGCATCAAAGAACGCCATCCCGAAAAAGAAAGAGGGTATCATGGTGTACTATTCGAAGAAGCATGTGGATATAGCCAAAGGAATATCCCAACCGGAAGAAACCTTGTATTATACCGTAGCGGAAGCGATGGAGAAGTTCCACCTCACGCGCGACCAGCTTTACCATTATGTAAAATGGCACCACATATCCAAGGTAAAGAAAGGGAAATACACTTTCATCAACCGAGCTGAACTGGATAAACTTTTTGCCCCTCCAAAGATTGAATGACGATTTTCCGGTTATCCTCCGGTGATGTTGTACGCCATTCTGTCACCCGATTTCTTTGTGCCCAAAACAAATGTAAAACTCTAAATATCATCAGTTATGAATCACACCTGTACAAAAGTGACCGTTCGCCAAAGAGCGATTCGCAACGACCGTATTTCTTTGTATCTGGATTATTACCCGGCAGTGCGCAACCCCGAAACAATGCAGATGAGCCGCAGGGAATATCTCGGCATCTACATTTACGCCCATCCCAAAAACGAAATGGAAAGGGCGTTCAACAATGAGATGCTGAACAAAGCGGAAGCCATCCGATGCATCCGTGTCCAATCCCTTATCAATGAAGAATTCGGCTTCTTGGACAAGACCAAACAGAAAGCCGACTTCCTTGCCTATTTCAAAAAGATGTGCCGCACGAAAGATGAGAAATGGACTTTCGTGTACCAGCATTTCTACAACTTCGTCAAGGGCAAATGTTCTTTTGGTGAGGTGAACGTGGATTTGTGCAAGCGTTTCCGCGAATATTTGCTGAATGCCAAGCAACTCAAACATTCCGACCGGCCGATTTCGCTCAATTCTGCTTCCGGCTATTATTCAACATTCCGAGGATTATTGAAAATCGCCTACCGTGATAAGTGGCTACGCGAGAACATCAACGATTTCTTGGATAAGATTGAACCGGAGGATGTAAAAAAGGAATACCTCACATTGGAAGAAGTCAAACAACTTGCCGCAACTCCCTGCGACATACCTGTGCTCAAAGCAGCTTCCCTTTTCGCTTGCCTCACCGGATTGCGCATCAGTGACATTCTAAAATTGCAATGGGAAGATTTTGAAATAGCCCCTGACCAAGGCTATTGCCTCCGCATTCGTACACAAAAGACCCAAACGGAAGCGACTCTACCTATCAGTAATGAAGCATACGAACTGTGTGGCACACCCAGTACGGGAAAGGTTTTCAAAGGATTGCAACGGAGCATGACACAACACCCCCTAAAGAAATGGATTAAGCAAGCCGGAATCCAGAAGCACATCAGCTTCCATTGCTTCCGGCACTCCTATGCCGTAATTCAAATCTCTTTAGGTACAGACATTTACACCGTTTCCAAGATGCTCACTCATAAAAATGTATCTACGACCCAAATCTATGCCGATTTGATAAATACAAAGAAGCGCGAAACAGCCAATAAAATATCACTCAAATAAAGACAAACTTATGAAACGAGGAATCATATATAACAACGGCTATTCCATCATAATCCCAAATGATGAGATATGGATGACTTCTTGGGAGATAGCAGACCTGTTCTATGTCACACCAGTATCCATCAATTATGCCATCAAACGTATTCGGAAAGAGGAAGTTCTTATTGAATCTCAGGTACACCGATATATTTGTTTAGAGAATGGGAATCATGCAGATGTATATAATATGGAAATGGTCATTGCCCTGTCCTTCCATTTTGACACTGGTCATTCCATCTTGTTTCGTAGATGGTTGATGCAGAAAGCATCCACTTCCTACCGTACCTCAATACCGATACTTATCCACTTACCCGGAAAGGAAGAATGCTCTTGCTGATGCAAGAATCCTATAAAGCCCGATTTGGTCAAGCCATTTCGGGCTTTTTCGTGCTCTTTCCCAAAAAAATCATTACCTACTATGTACATACTATATAATTCTTCTTTCTGCAAATTCAGACTTTTGCGCATGGATTAGCCAAGAATCATCTTCGTGGCAGCTTGTGTCCTAGTTAACGATGCCAAATGCTGCCACGACAGAGCGAAGTGATTGGAACTCGTCTATACCAATATACTTTTGCAAGCAAACAATTAAAATTGATAGATATGAAGACAGAAGGATTGGAAAAACAGACGCTGACATTATTGGTATTCAGCGCAAATGTAATCATTGGTGCGATTGCAAGGCAAATGGTGCTCCATCATGGACTTGACGCTTTCAATGGCTATGTGGCTTTTGTGGTTTGTATTTTGGTGCTGACCGCCATTTACATCAACTTGCAAACATTGTTCAGGCAAATGTTATCTCCATATCTTGAAAAGCTCTTCTTGAAATTTTCATGTTATATGGAAAAGACCATGAGCATGTCTGAGACCGATGAGGAACCCACAGAAAAAGGAGTTGCCATCGAAGAAACAGATGCAAGTCCGCCACCAAGCCCGGACTATAAGCAAATCCGGCAATCGGCAATGAAAGCCAAAGAGCGTATCGAGCAAGAAAAACTTGCCACAGTTCTGACCTATACCCGTGAATCGTTCGCACCCTATATGAAAGAGGATGATTTGAACCTACTTTGTCAATACATCAGCCTGTTCCATACAGCCAAAGATGTGCCAAGGATTCCCCAATCTGTTAAGGTGGATTCCGCAATCCGAACCATTGACTTGATGCATTTTGGATGGAACATCGGCTACCAGTTTTCTAAAACGGGCATCCAGATTGCCACTTTCATCAAACGGGTGTTTGCGGAAGCCTTGAAAGAAAATGAGATTTCCACACTAAAGAGTAAGTTACGGTTAGACGGGAAATGTACCATCAAGATTGATACCTCCCTGAAACAGACTGCCTGATAAGATAAACCAATTAAATATACACATATATGAAAAATGAAACTCTCACTTTTGATAAGCTGCCCGAAGCGGTAGGTTATCTGACCGAACAGGTCATCGAACTGAAAAAGATGGTATCGGAACTCCAGCCTCCCCCATCGGGCAAACGCACCTTGATTGAAATCGAGGATGCTTGCCGTATCATCCGTAAAGCGAAAGCCACGGTGTACAGGCTGGTACAGAAAGGCATTCTGCCTGCATACAAGAAAGGGAAGAAACTTTATTTCTACGAAGATGAACTGTTGGCATGGATTGAAAATGGTAGAAAGGAAACATCTGCCCAAAGCTATGAAGAGATGCTTGCTGCCATGCAAAACGGAGTACGTCATAAACCCAAATTCCGTATAAACTTCTAAACTTGTATTGTATGGAAAATAAATCAATCAACCCGTTAACTCTCATTGATAAGGCCATTGATATGAGTACAAGGTTGGAAGGTACGGAATTTCCGGTAAGCATCTTCCCGAAAAAGATTCAGCGCATCATTAGCGAGGTACACGAATGCCATAGCTACCCAACAGACTATATCGCTGCCTCTGTCTTGACAGCCATTGCTGTCGGCATTGGCAATACGCATCTCGTGCAAATCAAACAGGGATGGCAGGAAAGTCCTATTCTGTATATGGCATTGATTGGAAGACCGGGAGCCAATAAGAGCCATCCGCTCAGCTTTGCCATGAAGCCCTTTCTTGATTCCGACTACCGCCAAAATCAAGAATACGAAAAGGCTTATGCGGAATACGAGCGGCAAATGGCTTTAAGTCGGAAGGAACGCATGGAAAACGGAGGAGAGCAGTTTCCAATGGAACCCATCCGAAAACGCTTCCTTGTGTCAGATGTCACACCGGAAGGATTAAGTTTCATACATGCGCAGAACAAACGGGGACTTTGCCTATGGGCAGATGAACTTTCCGCTTGGTTCAAGAACTTTAACCGCTACAATAATGGTTCGGAAGAACAGTTCTGGCTTTCTGTTTTCAGTGCCAAGACAACTATTTCCGACCGGAAGAGTGCGAAAAGTTCGATATTCATCAAACGACCGTGTATCTCAGTCATTGGTACAATTCAAAAGAAGATTCTCCATGAGTTGGCCAAAGGAGAACGTTCAAGCAACGGTTTCATCGACCGTATCTTGTTTGTCATGCCCAATCTCCAACAGAAGGCGCGTTGGAATGATAAGGAACTGCCAGCCGATATGGAAAAAGAATGGAACGACATCATCGAGAAGCTCATCCACTTGGAATGCAATTACAATGAGCATGGTGAAATCGAACCGTATGTCCTGCATTTCACAGAAGAAGCCCGACAACGGCTTTATGACTGGCAGCACCAATTCTCGGAGCTATGCGACAAGGAGGGGAATGACACTATTGTGAGCATCTATTGCAAGTTAGAGATCTATATCATCCGCTTCTGTCTGATAATCCAACTGGCACGGTGGACTTGTGGAGAATGCGGTAAAGAACACATTGACTTGCTGACCGTAGAACGCGCCATCCGGCTGACAGCATATTTCCAAGCATCTGCTCTGAGTGTGCAACACATCATCAGCGAGGTGGCATTGAATAGCCAACAGCAAACCATTGTCAGTTTGCTGCCCTCTACGTTCACCACGGCACAGGCTACACAGATTGCAGAGCAGAACGGAATGAAGGAACGTACCCTACAACGGTTTCTGAACGACAACATCGGTATACTGTTCCGCAAAGAGAAACATGGAGAATATTCTAAGATTAACCCGTGACGTTATTGTCGCTTTTGGCACTTTCAATCCCCAAAACGACAATAGTGACAATAACGACACACCTAAAAGTAGAAAACAATGACGACACATAGATTCATATTGGAACCCTACAAAGGCATAGCTACTAGACATACGTGTCCGGCCTGCCATCGCAAAAGGTGCTTTTCCCGATACATTGATACGGAAAAGCGAATCAGTTTTCCCAATCATGTCGGCAGATGTGACCATGAACAGAAGTGCGGCTACCATTTTACACCACGTGAGTTTTTCGAACAAAATCCTAAGGAAAAGAAAAGCCTCATGGAAGAAACCGCCTTGCGTCCATGCACCAATGAACAAACGGCTATAACTGTTCCGACTTCTTACATTGATAAGAATATAGTCCGGCAGTCTTTGAAATGTTACAGCACAAATAGACTGTACCAATTTTTAGTTTCACAATTGGGAGAATCGTCAGCCATGACCTTAATGGAAAGGTATCAAATCGGTTCTTCCAAGCATTGGAATGGAGCTACCGTCTTTTGGCAAATCGACCATAAGAACCGGGTACGGACGGGTAAAATAATGCTTTACAATGCTAAGACTGGCAAACGGGTAAAAGAACCATATAACCATATCACATGGGTACACTCCGTTTTACACAAGGGAGATTACAATCTGAAGCAATGCTTCTTTGGCGAACACCTACTGACTATAGACAAGGCACGCCCGGTTGCACTGGTTGAGAGCGAGAAAACAGCACTTATCGCTTCCTACTATCTGCCTCAATATCTATGGTTGGCTTCGGGTGGAAAGAACGGTTGTTTCAATGAATGTGCTCTGTCCGTACTGGCAGGAAGAAGCGTTGTCCTCTTTCCGGATTTGGGAGCCACAGAATACTGGCAAGGCAAAATCGAAGTGATGAAAAGCATCGGAATAGATGTACAACTATTCGACTATCTGGAAGCCAATGCACCGCCCGAAGAGCGGAAAGAAGGGTATGACATCGCCGATTATCTATTAAAAATCAAGCCGGACGAAGCCATCCTTCAGAGCATGATTCACAAGAATCCGAACCTAAGAATGCTGATGGAAAAGCTCGGATTGGAACTAGTAAATGCGCAATCCTTCCAATGAAAAAAATAGGTTTTGGGCATACCGCCCCCCGTATCAGACACTGACCGAAGGACAAGGAAACCGGGACTTTTTAAGGGGAGCAAGTTTATGTCGGTGTATTACATTTCCCGACAACTTGCCCACCTCGAAGTCCGGTGGAACGGCTCCCGATGGTCACAAAATCAACAACTAAAATTGAATGTATATGAACAAGAAAAATACAATCACATTACGTCTCAGCGATGAGCAATTGGCATGGCTGGGAGCGTTGAGCAGACGCAGCAAGCGGACTAAAAGCGAGGTCATCCGTGCACTCATTGAACAGGGTTCTGTGCGTGAACGAATCACACACGGCCACCTGCACATCATCCGACAGTTGATAGGCGAAAGCACCAATCTGAACCAGTTGGCAAAACAGGCGAACACATACGGTTTCTTTGTGGTAGCCGACCAATGCCAAGAGACAGCAAAACATATTTCACAACTCATTAAACGATTGAAAGATGATAGGTAAACAGACAAAGGGAACTTCTTTTGGCGGATGTGTGAGCTACGTCCTCAATGAAGAGAAAGCACGATTGTTGGAAGCCGTAGGTGTGGATGGTTCGCCCGAACAAATAGCGGAGCAGTTCGAGTTGCAATCCCTATTGAATGACAAGGTAAAGAATATTGTCGGACACACCTCGCTCAGCTTCTCGCCACAGGATAGCTTGCGTTTACAAAACGATGATGTGTTGATGCTAAAAATCGCCCATGAATACATGGAACGGATGGGCATCCGAAACACACAATACATCATCGCCCGACACATCGACCGGGAGCATCCGCATTGCCACATTGTTTTCAACCGTGTGGACAACGATGGAAAGACCATCAGCGACAAGAACGACCGATACCGTAATGAGAAGGTTTGTAAGATGCTGACCGCAAAGTACAGACTCCACTTTGCCAACGGGAAAGACTGCATCAAAGAAGAACGCTTGCGTCCATACGACCGGGCGAAGCATAAAATCTACAAAACATTGAAAGCGGAAGTACTGTATGCACAAAGTTGGAATGAGTTGAAAGACGCGCTTGCAAACCATGGCGTTGATATGAAATTCAAGGTCAGCCGGACTACCCGTGAAGTACAAGGCGTGAAATTCGCGTATGGAGGCTATACCTTTTCTGGTTCCAAAATCAGCCGAGAGTTCAGCTATCTGGCCATTGACCGCCAACTGGAAAGGAATGCTTATGCCCCTTCCTATTCTTACAGAGAGGCCATCAGAGCGAATCATGCTCCGCCACCTCCTGTACAAGAACAGAAAGCAGAATGGGATGAATCACATTCTTCGGGATTAGGGCTGCTCACTTCATCCCCTACTTCCAATGCAGCGGACGAAGCGGCCTTTGAAGCGGAATTAAAACGGAAAAAGAAAGCCAAGCGCAAGCGAGGCTTCCGACTATAACAAACCCATTTTATTAACATCAAATTTTAATCTTATGATTACAAAAGATTTTGTGAAAGACATTGAACTCTACATCTGTGAGAAGTTCGGGTATCGTAACAGCGTGTATGTGAATCCAACCTGTAACGGTTGCTGCATTGACATCCGCGAAAAGGACGTGAAGCTGTATTTCCGCCTGTGGGAATACAGTAAAGGAGTCAACGGCTTTCCTGACCGCTGCATCATCTTGGTGAACTACGTCTTTGAGAAGAACCGTCAAGAGCACCTGCTTGACTTGGCCCACTTTTTCAAGGAGTATGCCTCACTCTACGGTTTCCATTATCTTGGCATCGAGAATGATATGCAAGGTGATTACCGCCTGTTAGGGTTGAAATCTACGACCAATCATCGGTTTGGTAACGATTGCTATGCGGCACCGTTGGAAGCTATCAATGCCTGATTGAACGGCATCTGAATGAATTTGAGCGAAGAGGGAGAGTTTTTCTTCCTCTTTTCTCTTTTTATAGCATGATATTTTATACCTTTGTAAACAAAACTAAGATAGTAAGGTATGGACAAACCCATGAACCGAATAAAGGAAGTGCTTGAAGAACGTGGCATCAAGCAGACTTGGTTGGCAGAGAAACTCGGCAAAAGTTTCTGCATGGTCAATGCGTATGTTTGCAACAGACGACAGCCCAGTCTGGAGGTGCTGTTTCAGATAGCGGAGATTCTAAAGGTAGATGTAAAGGATTTGATAAACGAAAAAAAAGAATAAGAATATGGCTAAGACAAATACGGCAGATATCGGCTTTGAAAAGGAGATATGGAAAGCGGCAGATTTATTACGTGGCAATTTGGACGCATCAGAATATAAATCAGTTGTATTGGGACTGATTTTCCTGAAGTATATCTCCGACCGTTTCGAGGCTAAGTACAATACATTGGTTGCTGAAGGTGACGGTTTTGAAGAAGACAAGGATGAATACACATCCGAAAATATCTTTTTTGTACCGCAAGAAGCCCGTTGGTCGGTCGTGGCGGAAGCTGCGCATACGCCGGAAGTGGGAACGGTCATTGACAATGCCATGCGTTTGATTGAGAAAGAGAATGTACGTTTGAAGGGCATTCTTCCCAAAAACTTTGCCCGTCCGGAACTTGACAAACGCCGTTTGGGAGATGTGGTAGATTTGTTTACCAACATCCAAATGAAAGAACACGGAGACACCAAAGACATTTTAGGGCGCACCTACGAATATTGTCTTTCCAAGTTTGCCGAAGCGGAAGGGAAACTTGCCGGAGAATTTTACACTCCTGCTTGCATTGTCCGTACTTTGGTTGAAGTGCTCCAGCCTTATAGTGGACGTGTCTATGACCCATGTTGTGGTTCGGGAGGTATGTTTGTGCAATCTGCCAAATTCATTGAAAGGCATCAAGGCAACATCAACAACATTTCCGTATTCGGGCAAGACAGCAATCCGACCACTTGGAAAATGGCGCAGATGAACCTTGCCATCCGTGGTATAGAAGCAGACTTGGGTAAATTTGCCGCAGATACGTTTTTCAATGATTTGCATCCGACACTGAAAGCGGACTTCATCCTTGCCAACCCTCCTTTCAACCTAAGCGATTGGGGAGCGGACAAATTGCAGGATGATGTACGATGGAAATATGGTATTCCGCCTGCCGGAAACGCCAACTTTGCTTGGCTTCAACACATGATTCATCACTTGTCTCCTCATGGACGAATCGGTATGGTGCTTGCCAACGGCTCACTTTCTTCTCAGACTGGAGGTGAAGGAACGATTCGTGAGAATATCATCAAGGCTGATTTGGTAGAAGGCATTGTTGCCATGCCATCGCAGTTATTCTATACAACAGGAATTCCTGTTTCTTTATGGTTTTTGAACCGCGCCAAAAAGCAGACAGGCAAAGTCTTGTTTGTGGATGCCCGCAACATGGGCACAATGGTTACCCGAAAGCTTCGTGAACTATCGGAGGATGATATTCTGAAGATTGCCAAGACTTTCGTGGATTTTGAAGCCGGAACATTGGAGAACGAGAAAGGATATTGCGCTGTAGCCACATTCGAAGATGTAGCCAAACAAGACTATATACTTACTCCGGGACGTTATGTGGGTATAGCGGAAGTGGAAGATGACGGCGAGCCATTCCAAGAAAAGATGGAACGGCTTACCTCTGAACTTTCCGACATGTTTGCACAATCTCATCAATTGGAAGATGAGATACGGAAACAATTAGGAAGCATCGGATTCACTATAAAATAAGATAAGCTATATTCTTCCATTAGGAGATACAATCAAATAAGCGAAGAATATGAAAGAGAAACTAATCCAAGAAATCAGCAACGCAATGACAGATATTTTAAGTGTGGAACAAATGGCTCAACTGAATAGTGTACTGCTGCAAGTGGTCAGCAAATATACCATTACGGAAGACGGAGAGAAGGTGCATGAAGAAGCAGCCTCCAACGACCGCCTGCTTGAAATCTTTCTGTCTGCCAAGCAAGTGGAAGGATGTACCACACCAACCATCAAATATTACGGTTCTACCATCCGGCAACTTTTCAAGAAAATGCCCAAGAAGGTAACCAATTATACCACAGAAGATATTCGGGCATACTTGGCTGTGTTCCAGCGTAAACACAAATCTAGCAAAGTGACGATTGACAATATCCGGCGCATTTTTTCTTCATTCTTTGCATGGCTCGAAGAAGAGGATTACATCATCAAAAGTCCTGTACGCAGGATTCATAAGGTCAAAACGGGTACACAGGTAAAAGAGGTGCTGACGGATGAAAATTTGGAACATCTCCGGGACAGTTGCAAAAAGATTCGTGATTTGGCTATTATCGACTTGCTGGCTTCCACCGGTATGCGTGTCGGCGAGTTGGTAAAGCTTAATCGGGAGGATATAAACTTCAATGAGCGCGAATGTATTGTGTTCGGCAAAGGCAACAAAGAACGGATTGTCTATTTCAATGCCCGTGCGAAGATACATCTCCAGCAATATCTTGCCACACGCAAAGACCGTAATAAAGCTCTTTTCGTTTCATTGGCAAAGCCTCATAACCGATTGGAAATTTCGGGAGTGGAAACCCGTTTACGGAAAATCGGACGGGAAGCAAAGATTGTCCGTGTACATCCGCATAAGTTCAGAAGAACGCTTGCGACCATGGCTATCGACAAAGGTATGCCCGTGGAACAGGTGCAACGCTTACTAGGACATGTAAAAATTGATACGACCATGCACTATGCTATGGTCAATCAAACAAATGTCAAACTATCCCATCGGAAATTTATCAGCTAAATGAGAACCGGAAATTATACATACAAACCTTATTACCATTCTGCAAGAAGAAATAAGCGCAGAAATGATAATTTAGAGCAGCAGGCACAGGCGTTGTTCAAGGCTTGGTTCGTGGATTTCAAGCCGTTCAAGGATTGCGAATTTGTGGATTCTGTGCTTGGTAGTACCCCAAAAGAATTACCAATCGTTTACATCGAAGATATACCTCACAATATAGAAAGTGGGAAAAGACCCAAAGGTGGTGCAACCCTTGAGGGAATTCCAAGCATTGGTGCTGAAAATATCAAAGGATTGGGGTATTATGACTACTCCAAAACAAAGTACATACCAGAAGAATATGCCAAAACTATAAAGAAAGGCAAAATCAATGGATATGAGTTACTGATTTACAAGGATGGGGGCAAACCAGGATATTTCATTCCAAATTTCACAATATTTGGAGAAGGATTTCCTTTTAGTGAAATGTATATCAACGAACACGTTTTCATCTTGGATTTAATGGATAATGGTTATAATGCTTTCGCATATTTTTATATGCGCACACCATACATTATGAATCAGCTAAATTCAATCGGAGGAAAAGCTGCAATTCCGGGCATCAATACTAAAGATGTTGAATGTTTACCCATCTTTTCAAAAGAAAGTCCGTATGTAATAAAGTTTGGAGAAATTGTTCTTCCTTTCATCAAACTGATACTTTCTAACAGCCTTGAAAATGCAAGATTAGCAAAGATACGGGATACTCTTCTCCCCCGGCTTATGTCTGGTGAGCTTAAAATTAATGATTTGAACCGCTAAATTCTCATTTATGGAACAGCATATTTTGACACCTGTAGTAATTGAATGTATTGCCAATATCTTAGGCGATACAGTTGAAGGTCTGACCGGGTCAGAAATACATAAATGTCTTATTCAGTCAGGTATAGAAGATATTGATCCAACAAACACAAAACGGATTCGGCTTTATAATGCTTTTGCAAAAGCATGTAATGAATCAAAATGTTCAAATTGCGTTCTGAAGTTTATTTCAGTAGCTCTTGCCCCAGAACGTTTTGTGTCTGAAAAATCACGTTTTGAATCATTAAAAGACAAAGTAAATCAACAACTTGCATTTTGTGGTTATAAATATAATGAAGACGGAAAGTTTTCGAGAATCCAAAGGGCAAGAAAAATTTCAGATGTTGAGATAAAAGCAAATAATCTAAAAATTGAAATAGAAAAGCGTAAAACTCACTCTGAAATTCTTAATTATTGCAAGGCAGAACTTCTCCAAAATAACTATTTCCATGCTGTTTTTGAAGCAAATAAAGGCTTATTCCAAAGGATAAGAGAACTGTCTGGTTCAAAGGAGGACGGAAATAAACTTATTGAACAGGTATTTAGTAGCAATCCTGTATTGATTATCAACAGTTTCATTTCAAAATCAGAGAAAGATGAGCATTCCGGCTTTGCAAATTTATTAAAAGGATTGTGTGGTATGTTCAGAAACCCAGAAGCACATGAGCCTAAAGTTTTATGGAATATAGAAGAACAAGATGCGTTGGAAATATTAGGAATAATCTCTTATTGTCATAGGCGATTGGATAATGCTCAACGAATTAGGCTAATTTGACGCTTGAGTACTATTTATTAAACAAGTGTGTCATAAATTTCATATTTATGGAAGAGTGGAAAAAATATAAAATATCGGATTTAACCATTATGAAGAATGGAAAGAAACGCCCCTCTGGTGCTGGTCAATTCCCTGTTTATGGCGGTAATGGCATTATGGATTATGCCGATATCCACAATGCTGAAAATACTATTGTAGTTGGGAGAGTTGGAGCTTATTGTGGCAATGTATATCTCTGTCCCGAAAAATGTTGGGTTTCAGATAACGCCATTGCCGTATTTGCCAATGACTTAATAGACATTAAATATTTGTTTTATTTGATGTCTTCTCTTGATTTACATCATATGCACATTGGAGGGGCACAACCATTGATGACGCAAGACATTATTGGCGGGTTTGAAGTTTCTATTCCCTCGTTGGAAACACAAAAGAAGGTAACTTCAATCTTATCCTCTTTCGATGCCAAAATCGAGCTGAACCGCCGCATAAATGATAATTTAGAGCAGCAGGCACAGGCGTTGTTCAAGGCTTGGTTCGTGGATTTCGAGCCATTCAAGGACGGGAAATTTGTGGATTCGGAGCTTGGAAAGATACCGGAAGGATGGAAAGTCGTGGAGGCTAATTATTTTATGACAATCTCCAAAGAATCTATTAATCCTACCAAAAATCCGACACGTCTTTATACACATTATAGCATACCAGCTTTTGATGAAGCATTAACTCCGGAAATTCAATTTGGGCGTGAAATTAAAAGCAACAAATTTCTGGTTTATAGCGGAATGACATTATTCTCAAAACTTAATCCAAGAATTAAACGTATTTGGTTTATAGATGAAGCATCCAATAATTCTATATGCTCAACAGAATTTATTCCGTATAAATCATTAGGAGCGAACTGTTATTTCTTGTATTGCTATTTGAAAAGCAAAATGTTTTATGACCAAGCCATGAGTTTGGTAAATGGAGCAACGGGAAGTCATCAACGTTTTCATCCAAATGAAACATTAAAATTTTTATTCGCATATAAAAAAGAAATTGTTGAAGAATTTAATGCCATAGTGACTCCGACACTGAAAGAAATGAGTAAGCTATCTATTGAAAATCGCAAACTTACAAGACTGCGTGATACGCTTCTCCCCAGACTAATGTCTGGCGAACTAAATATTAATACTATAACTGAATGAAACAGAATGAGTGATTTCGACAAATATATAAGACAAGGTGAACCAGAGAGCAAAGAAAAGGCTCAGGCATGGCAGACTGCAATCGGTCTGCAAGACGTTGATGGCCTTAAACCGTCGGAGTATTTGCTACAAACAGCAGGCAGACACATCGAAGGAGATATTACTATTGGTGAAGTAAAACATCTGATTGACAGTTACTATCAGTCTAAAACCATCAGAAAGAATATAGAGAATGAACGGACAGAAGAAGCTGATAAGGTATCCGCAAGAATCACTGAAATATTATCCGAAAAATCCTTCTCATTCACGCCGGATTATCTGATACTCATTCATAAGCGACTATTTGAAGGTTTGTACAAATTTGCAGGAAGATTGCGCGATTATGACATAACCAAGAAAGAATGGGTACTTGACGGAGATACCGTTTTGTATTCGAACCATGAGTTAATACGCCAAACGCTCGACTATGATTTCGCACAAGAAAAGGATGTCGATTATCCATCACTTGATGCCAATCAAGCATTGAAACATATCTGCAAGTTTGTTTCAGACATTTGGCAAATCCATCCTTTTGGAGAAGGGAACACACGCACCACAGCTGTGTTCACCATGAAATACCTGCACACCTTCGGATTCACATTCGACAACAGCGTATTCCAAGAACACTCATGGTATTTTAGGAACGCATTGGTCAGAGCCAATTACAATAATTATTCAAAAGGAATTTCCGCCACAACATCATTCTTAGAACTGTTTTTCAGGAACTTGTTGTTTGGCGAAAAAAACGAGTTGAGCAACCGGACAATGCATATCGCAACTAACCAAAGTGCCAACACCAAAGATTCAAAGAGCCAAAATGACACTTTGAATTGTACTTTGGATGAGATTGCCTTATTGAAATTCCTCAAAGACAATCCTAACGCCACACAAGCTGAGATTGCTGTACATATCGGCAAATCTCCCCGAACCGTCAAGCGAATGACACCCTCTTTGATAGAGCGTGGCTTGCTGGAACGGGAAAACGGAAAAAGGAACGGGAAGTGGGTTGTTAAAAATATAAATTTGAACCGCTAAATTCTCATTTATGGAAGAGATAAAAAGACAACCAAAGAAATCCATCCGCTTCTTTAATGACCGGGAAGTACGGGCAGTATGGGATGATGAGAATAACTGTTGGTGGTTCTCAGCAACTGATATAGTCCGAGCTATCAATAACGAACCGGATTATACGAAAGCTGGAAATTACTGGCGATGGCTGAAACGGAAGCTGAAACAGGAGGGTATTCAACTCGTGAGTGCCACTCACGGGTTCAAATTCGAAGCACCGGACGGAAAGTTGCGTGTCGCAGATGTACTTAATAGTGAGAATGTTGCTCTACTGGCTAAGCATTATCCTAATAATAGAGCGAACGAATTTCTTGATTGGTTCACCTATAGTGACAACACGTTAGACGGGCAAAGTAGGAAAAAAGCCTATCAATTATATGAAAGTGGCCTGCTACGTACTCTTGACCCCGGTAGCTTAAAATGTCTGCAACAGATTCATGCCTATATCTTTGGAGGATTGTACGATTTTGCAGGACAGATACGCACAAAGAACATATCAAAAGGCGGATTTACTTTTGCCAACTGCTTGCATTTCCCCGAAACACTCCAAGTCATTGAGCGTATGCCGGAAACCACGTTCGATGAGATTATGGACAAATATATTGAGATGAATGTGGCTCATCCTTTCATGGAAGGAAATGGTCGTTCAACTCGCATTTGGCTTGACTTGATGCTTAAACGGTCACTCAAGCGGTGTGTGGATTGGAGTCAGATAGATAAGAACGAATATCTGGCAGCTATGCGCGAGAGTGTGATGGACGGTACTCATATTAAGGCTTTGGTAAAACCTGCATTAACTAACAAGATTGATGACCGTGAAATGTTTATGAAGGGAATAGATTACTCTTATTATTACGAACAAAATGATTGATTCTTATGGAAGATTGGAAAGAATATACCATAGGTGAACTAATTGAACTAATTAATGGATTTGCATTCAAAAGTAAAGATTTTGTTGCATCTGGAATTCCTGTAATCAAAATAAAGAATGTGAAACCTAATCGTATCCTATTAAATGATTTGAGCTATGTTTCTACAGAAACAGCGCAGAGTGCCAAGTGCACTAAAATACAGCCTTCAGATATTTTGATTACAATGACAGGCAACAGAAAAGACGGTGGAATTGATAGTTGGGTGGGGAAAGTTGCACTTTTCAACCATGAAGGACAATTTTTGTTGAACCAACGTGTAAGTGCAATTCGGATAAAAAGAACTAACATCGTAGATTGTCGTTATTTAGCTTATCTCCTATCAAGTTTTGAATCACAACTATATTTTATAAATCATTCAAATAGCTCTGGAGGACAAGCTAATATTTCTCCTGATGTTGTTAATAGTTATGTCGTCAATCTTCCATCTTTACAGAAACAAAAAAACATATCCAAATTGCTAAAATCTCTTGATGACAAAATCGAGCTAAACCGCCGGATAAATGATAATTTAACGCAAGCAGCATAATTACAACATCATGGAATGGATACGTGAACATATTAATAAAATGCCAAGTTTCAACTACTTGAATGCACACCTCTCAACTATAGAGAATGCAGTTGAAACGAACCCTGATTTGTGCGTAGAAGTATGCAAAAGCCTGATAGAAAGCCTTTGCAAGACCATTCTTACCAATCAAGCTATTGGATATAAAGGCAATGTGCAATTTCAGAATCTGGTGAAGCAGACTTTAGATAATGTGTTCATGGATGAATACTACAAAGCAGACAAAATAGAGCTAATCCGGAGAATTGCTTCTGTCTCTCAGAAACTCAGTGAAATAAGAAATCTATCCGGCTTTGCTTCGCATGGACAAGACAAACAGCACACGCCTTTCGATAAGATGGTAGCTGTTTTAGCATACAAATCCACGGATATGATAGGAGGCTTTATCCTATACTCTTATATTCATTGCGTTGCAAGACCTGATTCCCGTATCCATTACGAGGATTGCCAAATGTTCAATGAACTGTTTGACGAAGAAAACCCGTTGGAATTGGGCGGCGTAATTCTTTCAGCTTCCGAAGCCTTGTATAAACAAGATTACGAGGCTTATAAGGAAGCCTATTATTCCTATTTAAGCAACCTAAAAAATTAATGATATGTCATTCACAGAAGGTAGTTACGAGAACGCATTGATTGCCTTGTTTGAGAATATGGGCTATCAGCATCTATATGGGCCGGACATAGAGCGCGATTACCATACACCGTTCTATGAAGAGCAAGTGTTGAACAGTTTGAGTACGGTTAATCCGGACAAGCCGTTAGCAGCTATCCATGAAGCCATCGCAAAGCTGAAAGACATTGATACCGGAAGTCTGACGCAAAAGAACGAAATCTTCATGGACTATCTTCAGCATGGTATCGAAGTGTCCTATCACGATGGGAAGGAACAACGGAATGAATTGGTCTATCTGATAGACTACAAAAACATCCGAAAAAATGATTTCCAAATCATCAATCAATGGACTTTTGTAGAGCACTCTGAAAAGCGGGCAGACCTTATTGTATTCATCAATGGATTGCCGCTTGTAGTTATGGAGCTAAAGTCTCCTTCACGGGAAGAGACCGATGCTTCGGAAGCCTATCTGCAACTCCGAAACTACATGAAAGAGATTCCGTCTCTGTTCACTTATAATGTATTCTGTGTGATGAGCGATATGGCTTGCTCCAAAGCCGGAACCATTACCGGAAAGGAAGACCGCTATATGGAGTGGAAAACCAAAGACGGTGATTATGAAAGTACGGAGTTTGCCGATTATGACACTTTCTTTGAAGGCATTTTCATTAAAGAACGACTGATAGACATCATTAAAAACTTTGTCTGCTTCTCAAAGGACGAAGCCGGAGCAGCTAAAATTCTTGCCGGATACCATCAATACTTCGCCGTAAAGAAAGCCATTGAGCGCACAAAGATTGCGATTGTAAACGATGGAAAAATCGGTGTATTCTGGCATACACAGGGCAGTGGAAAATCTCTGTCGATGGTATTTTATGCTCATCTCCTGCAAGAAGAGTTATCCCAGCCAACTATTGTTGTGATTACCGACCGTAACGATTTGGATGACCAACTCTATACACAATTCTCAAAGTGCAAAGACTTCCTCAGGCAAGAACCTGTACAAGCAAAAAGCCGTGAAGGACTGAAAGGGTTGCTGGCAGGACGTGAAGCCAACGGCATTGTATTCACGACCATGCAGAAATTTGAAGAATCAAGTGAACCGCTGTCCTTACGAAAGAACATTATCGTGATGACCGATGAAGCGCACCGAGGTCAATATGGTTTTGAAGAGAAAATCAAAATGACCAAGAATGAGCAAGGCGAAGATGTTGCCAAACGAATCATCGGCACGGCAAGAATCATCCACGATTCGTTGCCTAATGCTTCTTATATCGGTTTTACAGGTACACCAATCTCTACCAAAGACAGAGATACGGTGGAGGTGTTCGGAAGCTATATTGACGTGTACGATATGACACAAGCCGTAGCGGACGGTGCTACCTGCCCTGTATATTATGAATCGCGTGTAATCAATCTGAATTTGGACGAAGCTACCCTCAAAGCCATAGACGATGAATACGAATTGCTTGCCGAAGAAGGGGCTACAGAAGAACAGATAGAGAAAAGCAAGAAGGAGATGTCGCACTTGGAAGAAATCTTGGGTGCGCCTGCTACCATTGATTCGCTTTGCCGGGATATTTTGAAGCACTATGAAGAAAACCGCCAATACGAACTGACAGGAAAAGCCATGATTGTGGCTTACTCCCGACCTATTGCCATGAGCATCTACCACAAAATATTGGAACTTCGTCCGGAATGGAATGAAAAGGTAAAAGTGGTAATGACCGGAAGCAACAAGGATCCGGAAGAATGGCACGAGATTATCGGCAACAAGCAATATAAAAAGGAATTGGCCAAACGCTTCAAAGACGATGATGACCCGATGAAAATAGCCATTGTGGTGGATATGTGGCTGACAGGTTTTGATGTCCCGTCTTTGGCAACCATGTATGTGTACAAGCCTATGAGCGGCCACAATCTAATGCAAGCCATTGCTCGCGTGAATCGGGTATTCCATGGCAAAGCAGGCGGATTAGTAGTAGATTATATCGGAATTGCCAAAGCTCTGAAAGAAGCCATGCACGACTATACCCGGCGTGACCGCAAGAATTTCGGAAATCCAGATATCAAAGAAACCGCTTTGCTCAAATTCAAAGAAAAATTGGAAGTGTGCCGTGATTTGTTTCATGGCTATGACTATAGCCACTTCCAAACCGCATCGGATGCCGAGTGTGCCCAAATCATCAAAGGCGGCGTGAACTTCATCATGTCGCCTAACAAACAAGAAAAGCAGCAGGCCTTCTTAAAAGAAGCTATGCTCTTACATAATTCCATCACCCTGTGCCGCAGTCTCTTGAATGAACAGCAACGCTATGAAGCCGCATTCTTTGAAACTGTCCGTACTCTCCTTTCCCGAATGACAGGAAAAGGCAAAGTCTCGAAGAAAGAAATCAATACAAGAATCGGTGAGCTGCTGAAACAAAGCGTAAAGAGCGAGGGAGTAATCAATTTGTTCTCTGACGTAAAAGCAGAATTTTCCTTGTTCGACTCTGCATTTTTGGAAGAAGTATCCAAAATGAAAGAGAAGAACATTGCCGTTGAGTTATTAAAGAGACTATTGGCAGAACGTGTAACTTTGTATCAAAAGACCAACATTGTGCAAGCGGAAAAATTCTCTGACCTTCTGAACCGTTCTCTGTCATCCTACCTAAAGGGGCTGCTTACTAATGAAGAGGTCATACAGGAACTTTTGAAACTGGCAAAAGAAATATCTTCATCAGAATCGGCAGGGAACGACTTGGGTTTGACACGGGAAGAAAAGTCATTTTATGATGCTTTGACCAAACCACAAGCCGTACAAGATGTATATACCAATGAACAATTGGTTGCCATGACCAAGGAACTTACAGAAACTCTCCGTAAGAACCGGACAATCGACTGGCAGAAAAAAGAATCGGCACGAGCAGGCATGCGCAAAATGATAAAACGTCTGCTAAAGAAATATCATTATCCACCCGAAGAAGCAGCCAATGCCTTGGAAACGGTTATCCGCCAATGCGAGCAATGGACGGACAATGAGGAAACTATAAGCGAACCGAAATTGTATAGTTTGCAAAAAAGCTCTTATTCGATGGCTGCGGAACCAAATGTAGAATATAATAAAAACAACTAAATATGATTATAAAAAAAATTATTGCGACCAATTATCGTACACTGGAAAATGTCGAGCTAAACTTTAATGGCTTTTATACAGCCATTAGCGGCAAAAACAATGCAGGTAAATCCAATGTTATTCGTGCTATACGTGGAATCCTTAATCCAGGTATGCGGCTTAGATTAAGAGGAGGATCTATTTTTAGTGTGGAAAATTTTGATTGGAAAGATGACATAACAAGCTGGAAAAAGGATTCTAAAGAAGACATATCTATCAAGCTGACATTTGAAATACACAAAGAAAGCGATGCGGCCATATACAAATTCTTAACTGATTTAATTTTTAAGAAAACAACTAATTTTACTATTACAGAGAATGAAACTTTGCAAATTAACTATACAAAAACATTTAAAAACGAATCATCCTATAATATATTTTTAGGTGAAAATGAAGTGATAGAAGATTATCAGAAGCAAGAAGTATTGAAGAGATTAAGAAACGCAGATTGTTTGATTTTTCATAATTCGACGACCTCAGATTTTAATCCTTTTGACAACAGCATGGATAGAGTAACTAATTTCATCAGTCCTTCCGATATGGATTCTATCAACAGAAAGAAAGATGAACTTGTGAAAATTGTTCAAAAGTCATTAAAGAATCACCAAACTGAATTAACAGAGCTCCTTGGAAATCTAGAAGACAAATATGAAGTTAGTCTATCTACACAAGGATTAAATTTTGAAAGAGAAACTATAGATATTTCATTAAAAGAGAAGGGCGTTGATGTATCCTTAGATGATTGGGGGAGTGGTACAAGAAATAGGACTCTAATCTTTTTAAATATATTAAACGCCAAAAGGGCACAACAATCTTCTGCAGAATCTGATAGAATAACTCCCATTGTTATCATTGAAGAGCCTGAATGTTTTTTACATCCGCAGGCCCAAGCTGAATTTGGGAGGATTTTACAAGATTTAGCAAATCAATTTCAAATACAAATAATTACAACCACCCACAGTCCATACTTATTAAGTTTTAAATCTCCAGAATCCAATATTCTGATAGATAGAAATACAAAACCTAGAAGTAAAGACTCGTGTTCACATATAATTGATACACACTCTGAAAAATGGTACGAACCATTTGCCGTCGCGCTTGGTGTCAATCAATCTGATTTTGGACCTATGAAGGATATTATATTCAGCGAAAACTCAAAGATTCTTTTAGTTGAAGGAAATATTGATAAAGAATATATGCTTTTCTTTCAAGAATGTATTCATGGAGAAAACGCTCTTTTAAGTGGAATTGAAATTTTTCCTTATGACGGAGCCGACAATGTAAAGAACAATATTCTGATGAATTTTATTAAAAAGAAATTTAAAAAAGTTGTCATTACAGTCGATTTGGACAGGTTTAATAGTGTAAAAAAAGCCGTTACATCAATAGGTTTTAAAGAAAATGTTGATTTCCTTCCCATTGGAATATCAAACCCTGGAAAACAATGCATAGAAGGTCTTATTCCACAATCTGTATACTGTACTTTATATGCAAAAGAACCAGATTTAGCCCAAAAAGCAATTATGGCAATTGGAGAAGATCAAAAATCAGCAAAAAATGAAATCAAAAAGAAACTATTAGAAGAATTTAAATTGATTCCCATTAACAAAGATACAACTCATAAAGAATTTTATTCTCTAATAAAAAAGATAAACAAAGCATTTAAGTGATGCAGACAAATATTAGCCATATAGATAAAATGAAAGGCAACTTCCTCCTCTACCAGACCGAGGACGGACAGACAAAAATAGAAGTCACACTTGCTAATGATACCGTGTGGCTCACCGCTGACCAAATGGCGGAATTGTTTCAACGCAACAAATCTACCATTTCGAGGCACATTAAGAATGTGTTCGAGTCCGGAGAATTGAAGCCGGATTCAACTGTTGCATTTTTTGCAACAGTTCAAAATGAAGGCACAAGGAAGGTAGAACGCAATATAGCCTACTATAATCTCGACATGATTATCAGCGTAGGTTACCGTGTCAATTCTCACCGAGGTGTCCAGTTTCGTATTTGGGCAACACAGGTACTGCGGGAATACCTTATCAAAGGATTTGCGATGAATGATGACTTGCTGAAACGTGCAGGAGGTGGTAATTATTTCGATGAGCTTCTGAGCCGAATCCGTGATATTCGCTCGTCCGAAAAGGTGTTCTATCGCAAAGTGCTGGAGATTTACGCGCTCAGCATCGACTATGACCCACGGGCGGAAGCTACGCAGTTGTTCTTCAAAACCGTACAAAACAAGATGCACTTCTCGGCTCACGGACATACGGCAGCAGAAGTAATCTACCAAAGGGCGGATGCAAACAAGGACTTTATGGGCTTAACCTCATGGACGGGCGGATTGCCCAAACGCACGGATGCGGAAATAGCCAAGAATTACTTGTTTCCCGAAGAACTAGACACGTTGAACCGCATTGTCAGCTTGTATCTTGACTTCGCCGAACTCCAAGCCCAATCGCACAAGCCGATGTATATGAAGGACTGGATTCAAAAACTGGATGATTTTCTGAAACTCTCCGGCAAAGAACTTCTGACCCATGCCGGAACCATCTCAGCCGAGCTTGCCAAGCAGAAAGCGAATCAAGAATACGACAAGTTCAAGGAACGGACGCAATACGAGCTTTCACCTGTAGAAATCCATTTCCTTGAAAGTTTTGAGAAAGAACAGAAAAAGTTGAAAGGGAAATAACAGAGATTAGGAAATAGAATTTTACAGTATCAGCAAAGCAAAAAATGATACTGTAAAAAAGCAAAAGTGATACTGTAAATGATACTGGAACATTTCAAAACGAACACTGATGACTACAAAAATCCTTTTCCTACATGGATTCTTCGCTTCGGGCAGCTGTGCACCTGCCCAAGCGTTGAAGCGGGCATTTGAAGGTAAGGCGGAAGTCCTCACGCCAGACCTTCCTCTTCATCCGTGCGAAGCTCTCACATTCATTACAAGCCTTTGCGAGCGTGAACACCCCAGCGCATTGGTTGGCAATAGCAACGGCTCTTTCTTGGCACAAATCGTAGCATCACGTTTGAAGATGCCTGCCTTATTGGGTAATCCCCATTTTGAGATGACCCGTTTTCTTTCTGAACACATCGGTGCGCATGAATACAAATCACCACGAGTAGACGGACGGCAACATTTCGTGATAGACCAACCGCTGATAGACGAGTTTGCCGACATACAAGCGCATCAATGGGATGATTGCCGACCGGAAATAACCGACCGTATCTGGGGACTCTTCGGAGAGAATGACCATTTGGCACACTTTGAACCGTTGTTTCTGCAACACTATACCCATGCTTATCACTTCCCCGGTGCGCACACACCTACGGCAGAAGAAGTGCGGAAGTATTATGTGCCGCTCGTGGAAAGATTATATACAACAACCCTATAACGAACGAATATGTCAAAAGCAAAACTAAAGAAACACCTGCAATCACTCCCTAAAGAACGAGTCATCGAAATTATGCTTGAACTATATGATGCTCGAAAAGAAGCTAAGGAATATCTGGAGTTCTATTTGGCTCCTGACAGTAATGCCGAGTTGGAGAAATGTAAGAAAGCTATCCGGCAGGAGTTCTTCCCTACCCGTGGGTTCTCAGAAAAACCGTCCTTTGCCAAATGCCGAAAAGTCATTTCTGATTTTCAGAAATTGAAACCCGAACCTACCTGTGTTGCTGACCTGATGTTGTTCTACATTGAACAAGGATGCGAATATACCGTGACCTTTGGCGACATGTGGGAGCAATATTACACGACCTTGGAGAACAACTTCGACAAAGCCATGAAGTTTATTTTCATGCATGGCTTGTTAGCCTCTTATTATGAGCGGATAGAGAAATTGCTTGATAACGCCAGCAATTGCGGTTGGGGATTTTATGATACGCTTTCAGATATTTACTACCAATATAGGTGATAAGTCCTAAGATTTGCCTATCTGCCGGGCGCCCATCACCACTTGGATGAACTTCCGTGGTTCTTTTATCCTATCTGTAATTACTTGATATTCCGCTCGTTTATACATACTATTACATTTTACTCAGTGGACTAAGTATTTTTGCTCAATGCAAAGGTAACAAATATATTCGAGTAATTATCATGGATTTACAAAGAAAAAATCATATCTTTGCACACATACAAGCGTTCTGTAACATCTGCGGAGAAAGCCTTTGTCAATCAACGTCTTGTGCATGACAGAGGACATTTCGCAAAACAGCTAAAAAAGACGGTACAACGCCATGAAGCCAAACGATTGAGTGTAAATGAATTGCACTTACTTTTCGACTTCTTTCAATTGTCAGAAAAGCGTTTGTACCGATTAAAGAGCCTTATCGCTGACATTCAATGATGTATGCATGCTGCATCGGCAATACCTCATAATATCGTCACATGGTACAAAGACAATATCTATTCCTCTAAACTAACAGACCTACTGTACGAAAAAATAGAAAACGAATCGAATCCTGTTATCAAACACGTACTAATAAACTTAGTAATCTATGAGCAACCCGAGCATTGGGAAGGTGTGGTGAGAAAATACATGGAAAAAGTAGACAAGAGGTCTTTCTATTTTGGGGACACGCTATCATCTCTTCGTGTTATGTATGCAAAGGGAGCTATGTCAGATAATAATATTGCAAAGACAAAAATGTTGATATTATTAGGGTACACGAAACTGGCATCTAAGGACAACAAAATGAATCCTAGTAAGATAAGAGAGATAACTTCAGATATTTTACCACAACGAAAGTTTAATAACGAAGAAGATAATTGATTATAGCCAATTTATCACTATTTTTAGAAACAATTATAACAGACTATAAATCAAAATCTTTAAATATTACCCTTTCCAAAAATGAGATATATGTAGATGGCGGCCAATATATCATACGGTTACTCTTCTACATATATCTCATTTTCATTATCAACTATGATACAACTGCATTTCTAAAAAGTGACTATTGACAAAGTTTTTACTATGTCCATCGTTTGGCAAGAGAGTATAATAACAGAAAGTAGCAAGTCGAGGATATAACGAGGTTGCTTGTGTTCCCTTGACCAGTCGTTAGGGTTATTCTTGATTTTGGATGTCTTGTCTATGGTGACGGCGTAGCGTTCCATTATCCACTCAATAGCTGACTTGCCATTGAGGATGTACTCGTAGGATTTGAGCGGAATATTCTCAATAGTAATGTAACCATTGTAGATGATTTTGCTCTTGTCGGCAACAAGCTTGCCGTTATCATCTCGTACTTTAGCAAATTTCATCTTCTCCACGGCGAAGTGCTGGTAGGTTTCATCCGTCCATTCGTTCTTCCAAATGTTGATATCACTGTTGACTTTTACGCCCAAGAAACGATGCGCCAACATAGGCATGGTAGCAAAGAAAGCATAATCTCCGTCTTGTCCGATGGCTTGTACGTTAATGCCTTTCTCGTAGTTCAGATGTAAGTCAGCCAATTCCTTTCCAGCTTTATAAAAGGCCATAAAGTCCTGCACATTATCCACAATGGGGATACGAGGCAAGGACTTCTTCAAGTCATCGGAAAAGCGTTTACGATATTGTGAAGAATGAAGTAATCCATACACATAGTAGAAAATGTGTTCCTTGGTAATCGCGCGTGAGCCTCCGAACCGGTTACGGACTTCTTTCAAAATCCAGTCAGTTATACCATCGCGACGAATATAACGGTTGTTTTTTGCATCATCGAATAGCGTACCTTGCGGATTTTTGTTTTCTTCGTACCAATATAAAGGGAAACATTGGCTATTGAACAAAAGCTGATAATCTGATAATATATCGGAAATAAAACATGAAAAATTTTTATCACCAATTCCTTTAACGCAAATAATAAGATTATCTGATTGAAACACTGTAGACTGAATGCCTGGACGTTCTATTAAATCCTTTCCATAATATATATTTTGCCTACAGAATGGACGATACATTCCTATTTCTAACTTTTTGGGGACATATGCTATCTCTTGACCTTTCATTGCTTTTAAACGTAACCCTGCAGTCCAACTGATTTTTGTAGGGTCATTAGTAATTTCATTTATAGGATATTTAATCTCTGAATTGTAATTGCAAACAAGCCTTTTAACATTATTCTTTACCTTACATAAAGAAAAATTGTAAACCCAGCAATCTCTGCCTGTAGCGATATTTGGACCATTTATAATAAAAATTGAATGAGAGTTATTATTTAGTTTCTTTTCAGGAGATAGTGGAATCAAACTATCGAAAACACCACCACGCTGATTTATCCAATCAGCCTTATCGTTAGGTTTAATAATTTGCCAATCCAACTTCTGTGAGGAAATAGAACGGAAATCTTTTACCATTTTGAGTTTTTGCTCACGGGTAAGATAGTCGCCAATATCATGATAATAGATGGTTGCCTTTTGTCCTTTCTTAGCCGGATTTTTGATAAGGAATGTGATAGCAATTGGAGTTCGCGAACCACTGCCAAAGATTTTGCCACCTTCTTTGCGTGACAACTCACCCGAAGTGCGTTGATTTCCACGCAAATTTAATACATAAATGGACGTAAATTCTTCCTCAAGGCAGCGGCGCATTCCGTCTTGGCCTGTACCATCAAGCCATGCCCCATTACTTATAAAAGCTACCACTCCGCCCGCATCCTTTGGAATACGATCTGATGCCCAACGGAATGCCTTCACATAACTATCATAAAGGGATTTGTTCAATGTAGCAGAACTTTTTGCTGCGTATGTTTCTGAAACACGGTTATCAAGATAAGGATATGACAAATTTTGCGCATTGTCATTGGCTGACTTCTGCCCAATAGAATATGGCGGATTCCCCACAATAACTCTCACGTGCGTAGCCATCTGTTTCTTTACTCGTTTGGAATTGTCCTGGAAGAACTCAGTAAAAAGCTCGTTGTGCCTTTTCTCTGCCAGCTGGAAGGTGTCAGTTAGGCAGATTCCACTGTATGGTAGGTAAGTTTTACGACGGATTATTTCGTGGAATACGGATTCTATGTTCACATCAGCTATATAATAGGCCAGCAACACGATTTCATTGCAATGAATTTCGTTCAGATACTTGCGTTCCATATCCTCCGGGCGGATAAGACCGGACTGCAACAATCTCGTAATGAATGTGCCTGTACCCACAAACGGGTCAAGTATATGTACATTCTGTGCGGTCAGCGAAGTGTTGAACTCCGCCTTAAGAATGTCATCCACAGAACGGATGATGAAATCTACACACTCAACGGGTGTATAAACGATACCCAGTTTTTCCACTGTAAGCGGGAATGCGCCTTTAAAGAATTTCTCATATAGGTTCTTGATGATGGTCTGTTTTCCCTCCAAATTATCAATGCCACCAACATTCATGCGTACCGATTTGTAGAATTTATCCAGTATCTCGGTATCTTTCTCGAAAGCCTGTTCTTGCAAGAGGTCTATCATGCGCTGCATGGAACGGCTCACGGCGTTGTTGTTCACGAACTGGTAATCGGCAAACAAAGCATCGAATACCGGACGGGTGATGATATGTTGTGCCAGCATCTCGATAGCCTGTGCCGCATCTACTGACGGGTTAAGGTCGCGCTGTAGCCCCTTAAGGTATTCGTTGAACGCCTTTTTGTGTATGCCGGACTGGATAAGTTTGGATATGCGCTCGATGAACTTGTGCGCGATGAGTCCGATTTCCTTAGCCCAGTTCTCCCAATATAGGCGGTCGCCGCACTTTTCCACGAGCTTGGCATACATGCCGTCCTGCAACTCGCCGAATCTGAGTTCCAACTGGCGTGCGATTTCTGCATTCTCCAGCTCCCGTGCTTCACTCTCTCCCTCCTGAAAGCCTAATCCCGGCCTGCCGATAGTGACTGACGGGGTGTAGGACTGTTTGTTTGGTTTCTGCTTGTTGAGTGCAATCTTATTCACCATCGCATTGAAACGGTCGTCGTGAGAGCGTAGTGCGTTCAGGATTTCCCAAACTACATCAAAGGTCTTGCTATTATCAAGTGCTTCTTCTGCTGAAACACCAGAAGGCACAACAATAGGGATGATGATATATCCGTATTTCTTCTCATCGGGCTGTCCCTTGTGGAAAGTACGCATCACACGACCTACCGACTGCACCACATCCACCTGTGAATTACGGGCGGAAAGGAACAGTACGGCATCAAGTGACGGCACGTCTACACCCTCGGACAAGCAACGCACATTGGTTACAACCCGACACTCCCGGTCATTGTCCGGCTCATCAGCCAGCCATTGCAGGATTCCATTTCGTTCCTGTGAGTTCATAGAGCCGTCTATGTGTTTTGCGGCTATCGAAACGGTATGCGATAGGCTTTCCGCATCCAGATTTTTGTCGTACTTTTCCGATATTTGCGGCAGTACGGAAGCCACATATTTGGATGCGATGCCCGCCCTGCTTGCGCTCTTGTCAATGGACGAACAGAACGCCACAGCACGGCGCATCATGTGTGGATCGGCATCCCATGTGCGATGATCATCACCCTGTATCATCTTTGAGAGGCCGTTGATTACACCGATAAGTCTGGATGTATCATCAAAATTCAGTTCGGTGGTCGTATCGGTGATGTCCCGCTTGATATTATCAGGCACATCGTTTTCACCGACGGTAAGGACAAGCACCTTATAATCGGTCAGCAGCCCGTTCTGTACGGCATAGGAGAAATTCACACGATAGAACTCTTCTCCATAAAGTGCCTTGTCGTCCATTGAGCAGAGGATGCAGTCCTTTTCAGAAGCCTTTACTTTGGCCGATTCACCGTACAGGCGCGGCGTGGCGGTCATGTACAACCGTTTTCGACCTTTCACATTGTCATCTGAATGTATTTTAGTGAAATTACTCTCATCCTTATCAGACAGTTTTACACCCGTAGTGCGGTGTGCCTCGTCGCAGACTATGAAGTCGAACACACCATATTCACCGTTTGTTTCGGAAAGTATCTCCTGTTGTGCTTCTGACACGGCATCAATGGACTGGTAGGTGGAAAACACTACCACCAGTCCATCATGACTGCGGTACTTCTTCAGTTGCGAGGCGATGGACTTCGGATTGGTAGATGCCGGTACGGCAAGGTCTACCACACTGTCATCTGCATCATCATATTTGTTTTTCTGTATCTTACGTGAAGCCTTGGAATCCGAACAGATACAGACCGCCTTTATGGGTTTCCCCGCATCAGCTGACCATGCGTTAAGTGACTGACCCAGCAGGGAGATGGACGGAACCATGAACAACACCAGCCCCTTGCCGTTCAACAACTGTTCGGCGATAAGCAACGATGTATAGGTTTTTCCTGTACCGCAGGCCATGATAAGCTTACCACGGTCGTTTCCCTCTGTAATATAATGCGTGTATGCCTTGGATATGGCATCGAGTTGATGTTTGCGCGGTTTTTTGCCTTCTACGAGTGCAGAGTTTCCCGTAAGACCATCCAACAGCTTTTGCCAATCCACTGGGGATGAATTCAGGTCGGCCATGCCGACGCGTGTCACTGGCGGTTCCTGATTACGGATGGCTTCCTCGGCATTGCTCCCCCAATGACTGGTAGTAGAAATCCATACGCGATTGGAGAAACGGGTTGTTTGAAATGTAACCTCATTCGTAAATGTGCGGCTGGAGGTGGCGAGGAACGAATCCACGGCAGGCTTGTCTATCGTGGCATCCTCGGCATAACACTTGCACTGGATGGCCCAATAGTCGCCCATTTCTGTCTTTGCCACAAGGTCTATACCTGTGTCTGTACCTCCGAAATCCTTACGTCCCGGAAACTCTTCCCATAGCCAGACTTTTTCCAACTCGTTGTAACGTGGGTCTGTCAGCAACCATGAGCGCATCAGTCGCTCGAACTTTGTACCTTTCTCCTTTTCTGTGAATGATTCGGTACGGAATTTATGCAGTATCTCCTTGAAATTCATCTCTTGATAAGAGATAAATGCAAGTAAAATCACATTTGAAAATCAGTATGTTCTGTACCTATGAGAATTTGATTGGCTCAACAGGCGGATAGTTTTAATACAATTTATGGCATTATCAACAAGCTGTTTATGCTTATTCTTCAGTATTTTGTGTACCTTTGCATTATAACTATAACTCTTATCAAGAGATTCGGCTTTTTACTAAACAATTTTCATGCCTGTCCTGTTATAAGTCTTTCAGAATAAGTCCGTTCGCCTTATCCACCACATTCGTGTCAAGCGAAGCAAGATAGATGCGTGTCGTTTCTTCTGAATCGTGCCCCATACCTTCACTAATGATTGCAAGAGGGATATTTTTGCTTTTAGCGATACTTGCCCAGGCATGTCTTGCACAGTACATGCTCAACGGATGAGTCAAACCGACTAATCGGGCTATCTCTTTCAATGCAATGTTTACACGAGAGATGGCATTTCTGTACTGTATCCGTTCATCGGTACATCGGGTGATTATTGGTAATAGGTATTGCATGTCAGAATAACTTTCATATTTATTTACAATATCTTCCATACACTTTTCCCATTTAACGGTGAGTTGCCGGCTGGTCTTTTTTCTCCTATATGTCAGAATACCATTTTTCAAATCCGATTTTCTCAGATATGCCATATCAACAAATGACATTCCACGGGTGTAGAACGAAAAAAGGAACATATCCCTTGCATAATCAAGATGCGGCTTCAATGTCAGATCAAGTTCCTTGATATATTTGATGACTTTTAGAGGAACAGCACGTTTCACTGTCTTGTCAATGCCTGTATAAACATGTCTAAACGGGTACTTCTGTTCAATCAGTTCCTTTTCCACAGCACGGTTATACACGGCACGCAAAATACGCATATAAAATGAAACTGTGTTGGGACAGATTCCTTTGCTTTTCAACCATGCCTCATATAACATCATCATATCGCTATCAATTTCACAAAGAAGGATATCTTGTCCATAGCGGAACTTCATGAAACTGTTCAATGCCGCAGTATAAGTTTCTGATGTCCGTATTTTGTTCAATAATCCTAATTGTTTGATGATGCCCTGCATAAAATTAAAAAATGACTGTTCATCCACCCTGTTTTGAAAGGCAACTATAATATCATTCGCTGTATATGTACTTTTCCGGTTATCCAGTTGGCGGATAATCATGTCCAGCCGCTTCAGCTCCCACTCCATGCGTTCCTGCAAGGAAAGAAGCAGATTGCTTCGTTCCGAACTGCCGACAATGATACAACTTCCAGCTTCGTTCCATTCATTCGTAAATATCCGGTAATCCGTCTTTAACTGACGGATTACACGGTTCTGGATAATCTGATAATAGACGGTACCTTCCTTTCCCTCTATGGTGGAAGGTCTGAATTTCACTTTGACACTGGCCATGGGCTTACTTTTTGGATTCGTCCGTAATTGACTTGTCCTTGATGGACCTCGCCTTGCTGTCCAGTTCTCTCGCGGCCTGTTCTTTCAGCCGTGCCTGCTCGGTCAGGGTGGCCTGTCTCCGTACCGCTTCCTCGTAGGCTTCCACGTCCTCATGCATCTGTTCTATCCGTCCGTTATCCCGGTTCGGTCCAAAGAGGTTCTCAAGTTCCACAAGTTGCTCAGGGGTAGCCTCTCCTTTCATCTTGACATAACGGTACTTCAGATCATTATCGACTTGCTCGTCATCTGTTCTCGTCGAAAAACAGAGAGCCACGGACAGGGCCACGATTGCCGCGAACATCACGGAAAAACTCCCAAGGATGTACGGGGATTCCAAGCTCAGGCTGAAATGATGGTTGATGTTGCTTGTCTTGACGGCATTCTTCCTGATTGTGTCATTGGTCTCACAAAACAGGGTTTCCACTTTCTCCTGGTTCTGCCGCTGTTCATTATGCATTTCCGACAAGACCTGTCCAAGTCTTTCCTGTGACGAGTTTTTCCTGTCCATGGAAACCATATCGTTCTTGATGGCGGCAAGGCCTTCACATACGCGAATCAACAATTTGCGAAATGTCTCATGACCATTCCGGACTTCATTCAGCACGGACTCATCCTGTTTATTATTAACTGTCGGGCTGTTGCCTTCCGGCGAGGGGACGGACAACCCGTTGATTTTGTCCTCGATTCTTTCCAGGCATCCGAAGATGCTCTCGATACATTCTTCCATTTTCATATTCCTGCAATTTTAATGTTCATGAATAATTTGAATGGGAAAGGACGGACTACAATCCGAATCCTTTCCTCTTTTGTCTCTTCTTCCTGCGTCTGCGCAAGAGTTCTTCCTGAGATAACGGCTCTTCGGGAGCGGTACCGTTTGTAGGACTGAACAGTCCAGGTCCTGTACTTTCGAGAAGATGACCTCCGTCCGATATCCTTTGCTGCACCTTACGTTCGGATTCCTGTCGGGATTCCGAAGTCTTCCAACCCAGTCGGGCATTCAGTCTGACAAAGCTGAACTCCCGGCTGATCTGTGAAGCCTTGAAGGTCTGCCCGTCCTTTGTGAACCGGATTCCCTGTATGTCCTCCGGCTTTTTTATCTCTCTGGTACGCTTTACAAATTCCAGCCTGATACCCCGGCGAAGCAGATAATCGTTGAACTCTTTCCATGTTCTGGAATACCTCAAAGCTGCCTTGACGGCATTGAAGATTTCGTATTTCACACGTTCCGAAGCATGGAGTTTCTCCACGTTAGTCTTGCCCTTTCCCTCGGCGTATGTCAGCCCGTACTTATCCTTAAGCAATTTTGTGGCAATCTCGTTACGCTTGTAATCGCCTTGGGAAGAGATTACCTTGCCGTCATACCCGATGCGGTTATAGACCAGGTGGCAGTGCGGATTGTCCGTGTTATGGTGCCTTACCAGAATAAATTGGGTGTTCCTTATACCCATCAGCTCCATGTATTCCCGGGCTATTTTAGTCATAAATTCATCCGTCAGCAGTGCCTTGTCCTCCGCCTTGAAGCTCAATGCGATGTGCCCGACTGGCTGTTTTATCTTCGGATTAAGCTCACGCTGGTAGTTGAAACTGGCCGTTATTTCCCGGATATTTTCCAGCAGTACACCGTCGGAGTCGATGATTTCCGCGTTGTCCTTGCCCATCACGTAACGGATACAGCCATCGAAGGATTTCCCTTTCTTGATCTTGCCAATCATGACGGCCTCCTTTCTCCGCACCTGTACCGGACGATAATCTCCTTGAGTTTCTGAAGGAGTTCTGTCACTGTCCTTTGGGTACGGTGGAATCCGGCCTGATGGGACAGCCGGGTCAGCTGGTTAAGGTTGTTCGCCATACCCGTAAGGCTGCGTATGACGGCAGTTTCCTCGGCCGAGTGTCTGGCCGTTATCGTCGTTTCAAATACTGATACGCGAAGAAATTCTGCCAACGTGAGGTTAGCCTGTCTGCTGCGTCGGCATAGCCGCTCGTAGTCTATCTTGGAGAATTTCACTGTAACGGCTTTGCTGAGTTTGCACACTCTGCTTACTTTGGGGCGTCCCCTCGGTCTGTTTTTCTTTCTGTCATTCATATTTTCTTCGTTTGATTTCTGATTATTCTTTTTCTCACAATCTGCGACCACCGGGAGCGGATTGCCTCCACTCTTCGGGAGTGGAGCGAGGTTTTCGGGATGCCCGAAAGATAACCTCGCTAACTCCCAAAACTGAAGTTTTGTCCGTTACTCCCTCAGGTCGGCTGCTGACTGTCTGAATACTGTAATGACTGGAGTCAGTAAGCAAGTCTGTCATTCCGGAAAATGTCACAGCTTTCTCCACTGCTCAAAGTCTTCCGAGTAGATTTCAAGATGCTGCCGGGCGATGTTCTCAAGCAGTCCTGAAACGCTCATTTTACGTCCTCCCAACCTGCGGACAAACTCGTCCAGCCTGTCACGTACCTCACCGCTTACGAACACGGGCTTACGATCTTCGATTCTCGGAACCTGAAGAAAGGCCTTCCGGTATTCGTCCAGAGAAAGTTTCCTCTGCCTGCTGCTTATGCGACGCTGAGAAGGTAGAATAACTTCTTCTCTTCCTATTGGCGATTGCCGGGTCTCGGATGTGTAGTCGGTCTGTCTTACCGTTCCTTCTGACTTTTCTTTTCCGGTATCATTCAAGGACGATTCTATGGCAGTTTCAATGTTGCCATCTGACGGGAGTATGAGTGACATATCAGTACCTGTCATAGCCTCCCATTCTTCTTTGGTCAATTTCTTTTTTGTTACCATACATTTTTGATTTTAATCAGTTTACTCACTGGTCTCAGTGCGCACTTTGACTCGTTGTCGTGAGCAAAGGAAATGTGTATAGTGAACAGAATCAAGCAAATGGAGATACCATGGCAATTATGTTATCCTATGCACAGTACTGATTGGACAGTCGGTGCAGCCTGCCGTGATTTGCCGGAGTGATTTCTACATACCGGATTGTTCAAGCGGATTCCGTTTATAAAGAAGGCTCATTGTATGCGGTTGATATGTAACATGATGTCATTCCGGGTAACGCATCGTCACTGGTCTGAAAATCCATTGTAATGTGATTTCTACTGCTTTTATTTGCAGTGGGAACAGAGAAAACGGTCGCGTTTACTGCCGAGAATAGGACGATGATACATGATGGAATATCGGCTGTAAAAGACCTGTTCTGTTCCGGATTTTTGAATATATGTTTAACTGAAAATAAAGAAGACAATGGAAATCATCAGTTTTGAAAAAAGGACTTTCGAGGAGATTGCCGCCAAGCTGGATTGCTTCGTGCAGCGGGTGGAAAGTCTGTGCCGTGAACACGGTGGAAAGGAAACAAGTGAATGGATGGACAACCACGAGGTCTGCCGCAGGTTGCGTATCAGTCCGAGAACCTTGCAGACCCTGAGGGACAACGGGACGCTTGCCTTTACAAAAATCGGGAACCGGACTTACTACCGTCCTGACGATGTGGAACGGGTAGTCGGCAACGTGGAGGACAAGCGCAAGGAAGCCCGCTGGAAAGGCAAGACCATTTGAACGAGTACAAAAATAATGTATAATCCTATATCAAACGCGTATGAGTAATGAAATCAGAGAAAAGGACCACGAGTGGGTAAAGGCGTTCCACTCGAATTTAGACAGGCTGTTGGCTCTGCTCGAAAAGTTGCTGGAGAAACGGCAACCATCTGCCTATGGCGATGAACTGCTGACAGACAAGGAAGTGGCATACCTGCTGAAAGTGAGCCGGAGAACCTTGCAGGACTACCGCAACAACGGCATTTTGCCTTACACGCAAGTAGGCGGCAAGATTCTCTACCGGACTTCCGACATAGAAAAAACCTTGATGAAAGGGTACAAGGAAGCGTACAGATACAAAAGGAGTTAACATTCCAAGAGTCCCCGCAAAGGACACCCGAGGATTTTGATTTTTCTGGAGGGAGCGCAGTTTACCGCCTGCCCATTTTATTTGTATCTCTAAAAAACAGCCTTCCTAAATGATAAAATAACAGCATATAGAATTGGAGTCTATTTGAACCAATCTATATGCTGTTTTGTCTTCTGACTTTTCCGTCAGTCGCTTGTTTCCGCTGCCGTCGGCGTCCATTGTACAGACGTGAAAGGGAAAAGGTTTTCGGGCTGAATACGCTCTGAAAGAGGAAGATTCTGCCCGAAACGGCAAAGCCGCATGACCTTTTCGCTTTCAATAGAGTCTGTACTAACTTCTATGGACGGCGAGGAAATGAGCGACTGAAAAATAGAATTTTTATATTCGTTTTAATTTCTGAAGAAAATAATTTCTAATTCTTATAATCATCCAACACAGATGATAATTAAATGATTATCAAAAAATTAAGTTGTTTAATTGTTCTTTATAAAGTTGCCCCATTATTTTTGCAATAGATATTTTGAATAACACTATTGGTTAATCAGAATATATTTCTTATTTTTGCAAAAACAACATACATTAAATGTAATCTAAAATTTTATCTCGTGAATATAACTTTTCAAAATAAGAAGTTGGAAGACGAAGCTAATAATGACAAAAAATGTATAAAAGAATTGGGAAAAATTAGGGCAAAACTTTATAAACTAAGATTATCCCAGTTAAGTGCAGCTGAAACATTAGAAGATGTCCGTTTCCTTCCAGGCAACTACCACGAGTTAACGGGTAATCGAAAAGGTCAATGGGCTTGTGATTTAGATCAACCATACCGTTTAATTTTCGAACCGCATGAAGATCCTATTCCTATAGACCAATCAGGAAAGTATCTATGGATAGAAATTAAAGGTGTAGAAATAGTAGAAATTATAAATTATCATGGTAAATAGTTAAATATGGCAACAATTAATCATTATCAACCACAAACAGTTTCCCATCCCGGAGAAACATTGGCAGAGAAACTAAAAGAGATGGGTATGAGCATTAAAGAATTTGCCATACGTACATCAAAGCCAGAAAAAACGATCATTGCAGTTATAAAAGGCAATAGTTCGATTACACCTGATATGTCTGTGGCTTTTGAAAATGTCACAAAAATACCAGCTCGTATTTGGATGAATTTACAACGTAAATACGATGAGTGTGAAGCTAGAAATAGGAAAGACGAACAATTAGCTTCATTTTCAGAATGGAGCCGATCCTTTCCTATTCCAGCCATGATAAAATTAGGCTGGATCCGTTCATGTAAAACAATCGAAGAGAAGACAGAAGCTCTTCTTTCTTTTTTCGCGGTAAGTTCTCCGAAAGCATGGGAAAATTATTATTGTAATCAACAACTTAAAGTTGCATTTCGTATATCATTGGCTACGACAAAAGAACCATATGCCATATCGGCATGGCTTCGAAAAGGAGAATTGCAAGCTTCAGAATTGGAAACAGAGAACAACTTTGATGAAAAAATTCTTAAGGAAACTCTTCCTGAAATGAAACGTCTTATGATAGAGCAACCCAATAATGTAGCAAAACGATTACAAGATTTGTGTTTACATTGTGGAATCAAACTTATTTATACTCCTTGCTTGCCAAAAGCTCCTATTAGTGGTTCAACTAGGTGGATAAATGGATTTCCATGTATTCAATTATCTGGTAGACACAATCGCTATGATATATTTTGGTTCTCATTCTTTCATGAAATAGGACATATTTTATTACATGGAAGAAAAGATATCTTCTTAGAAGATATTGAGTATAGTGATTTGCAAAAAGAAAAGGAATTTGAAGCAGATACTTTTGCAGCACGTTGGTTATTAGCTCCTATAGATGAAGAAAAAATAATAAACAATGGTGATTTCTCTTCTTCTGCAATTATTCAATATGCTAAGGAATTTGACACACATCCATCTATTATATTAGGAAGGCTTCAATATAAACATATTATCCAGTATTGGCAAGATAATGAATTACTTATAAAAGTAGATCTTTTTTAAATCAATAGTATTTCATAATAGTTTATTGTCTATGTTTATATATGGTTAAAAAATCTGTATGACATTTACAAAACATGAGTAAAAGGATGATAAACTCAGAATTTATTTTGAAATAACATTTCATATAAAGATTTTAGTATTATGATTTCCAAACAAGGTACAGAAATAAAATTTCCGCGATTTATTCAAAATAAACCACGAGGTATTGACAAATTTGATGGAGGGTCACAGACAAGATTAGCAAACACTATTGCTAGACATTTTCGACAGAATGATTTGTTAGATAAAGAAGAAGCGTTACCACGGATTATTGGAATTGAAGGAATCTGGGGTTCTGGCAAATCAAATGTCGTTAAGTTAATAGAACAAAAATTATCTGATGAATATTATTTTTTTGAATATGATGCTTGGGGGTATCAAGAAGACTTGCAGCGTCGATCAATTTTGGAATTACTGACTAGCAAACTAATTCAAGATAAATTCTTAATTGGTAATACAACACTAAAGCTCAAAGGGGGTAATAATAAAACGGTATCATGGCCAGACAAATTAAAACATCTATTAGCTCGTAAAACTGAAACTGTAACAGAAAAATATCCTCTTATAAGTAGCGGCATGGTTGCAGCATTTCTTGTTGCAGTTTTAACTCCAATATTTACATTTATTGCTTATGCAATAAAGCCATCTCCTTCGACATGGTGGTTTTCTTTAATATCAATCGTTATAGCATCATTGCCGGTTCTCATAGCATTATGTGTTTGGGGATGGGCATATCATAAAGATCATAAATACGGATTAAATTATTTATTAGCTATTTATCATGATAAAGTAGAAAATGATATCTGTTATGAAACCTTAAGCGAAGATGAACCAACTGTGTATGAATTTAAAGCGTGGATGCAAGATATTTCCGATTATATAAAAAAAAGTGGGCAACGTAAGCTAGTCATAGTGTTTGATAACATGGACCGTCTTCCATCAGGAAAAGTAAAAGAATTATGGTCATCAATTCATACATTCTTTGCAGATAACGGATTTGATAATATTTGGGCTATTATTCCATTCGATGAAACTCATTTAGCTTGCGCATTCGGAGATGAGACTAATGAACAAACTATACGCTTAACAAAATACTTTATCAACAAAACATTCCCAATTGTCTACAGAGTAGCTCCTCCCGTAATAACCGATTATCGAAATATTATTGATAAATTTTATACTGAAGCGTTTGGTGAAGAAATTATAGACACCAAAGAAATTATAAACAGAATTTTTAGAATAGAAAATCCTAATGCCAATGTTCGTGAGATTATTTCATTTATTAACGAAATGGTTGCCCTTAAACTGGAATGGAATGACTCTATATCAATAATTAATATAGCTTTATTTTGTTTGAAAAAAGATGAAATATTAAAAAATCCAGTAGAGCAAATTTTATCAGGTAATTATTTAAAAAATATTCAAACAATTATCAGTAACGATTTACAAACTCAGCGTGAAATAGCAGCTTTAGTATATGGAGTAGATGTTGAACATGCTCGACAGATTCCACTGAAAAAATATATAGAAGGCTGTATAAATGAAGAAGCTAATCATGATATCAATCTATATTCAGAATCCAATAAACAGTTTGACACTGTATTGGATGAAGTAGTTAAAAATACGGATAATTCATTTATTGATAAAATAATTCACTGTTTACAAACATTAAAACGAAGGAATGATGTTATTCTACACATATGGCAAAGAGTGAAACGAATTAAACTCATGAAGCCTATTGAAAAACAAGAATTTTCTTCTGAATATAAAGAACTTGTGCTACATTTAGATACACAAAACCAGAATGACGTTATTGTTCAATTATATAAAAAAATACTTCGATTTAAAGATTTTAATGGAGCCAATTATTTTAAAGCAATATATGATATGTCTCAGTTTATTGAGCATAATGGGATATCTTGTGATTTGATTTCCATTATTGAAGAAAAGGAAGTAGAACCTAAAATTTTTATTGATTTTCTTAGAGCTGCAAATGAAATTCAAGGCGTCAATAGTGCATATGAATTGTATCAAGTAAAAACAAATCCACAATCACTTGATACACATTTGGCCTCATTGCTACCGGATAAATTTAATCATACAGATATTATAGAAATATTGACAAATGATTCAACTTACACATTTACAACTCTTCTTCAAAAAATTACAGATTGCATTAAGACGAAGAGTATAAATAAAAATAATGTGGGGAACATATTTTCAACTTATCGTTTATTGTCGCCAAAAGAAAACCGACCATTGCCTGTAACACTGGATTTGAATCTTTCTAATCAATTATTTTCTGAATTAAAATCAGACAACAGAAATATTAACGAATCTGGATATTATGATTTGGCTGCAATGCTGTTATCTAAAGGGCAGTCAATTTCTCTCATTGATAGAGGAGAAATAAAGTACATAGCAAAAATAATGGATTTCTATGCAATATACGGTGATTTATTGATTCAGAGTCTAAATTGGAATAACCAATTATTAAATGAGACTTTACAATATATGATAAATCACAAATTAGGGCATAAATTATCTCTTGAAAAAGTATTACAAAATTTTGATAATATTCGAAATAAAATTAAAGTAACAGGAGAGGCATTGATTGAACATTTAGCAGATTGGAATAATAATTTAAATAATATTATTACTTCTAATAATATAAGAAACATCATCCCTAACGCATCCTTTTACGATTTAACAACTCGAATAAGTAATATTTTAACAGACCATATTAACAATATGGCAATTGAAGCATTATCACAAATTAATGTTGATATATTATACAATCAAAGAGCAAACCATTCTTCTGAGTATTGGCTTATAGCCACAAAATATCTAGTGCCTAAAATGAATCTACTACCGAATAATTTAATTGAATTAGGGAAAAGAATTTTAGCTGATATTGCGTCTGGTTCCCAGAATACAAATCCATTGCCAGATTGTTTCAAGAATATTTTTGAAAAAATAGATAGCCGTCAAATTAAATCTACAATGACCGATATTAGAAATGAATTTTGTAATGGTAAAAAAAACATCAATGCTACAAAATTCAAATTCTTCGAAGAGTGGTTTAGATTATATGGAAATCTAAAAGATCGAGCTGGAGAAGTTATTGATAAGATTTTGAAACCGATTATGGCAGATGCTTCATGTCGAACACTTATTTTAAGCAATAAAGAATTTTATATAAATCTAATAAATGTTGCCGACAGGGATGACTCATTTGAGTTTATTCAAAGCGCTAAAAACATTTTGAAATCAACTAAGGATAAAGATCTTGAAGAATTTATTGGTGAGATAAATTAATTGTTTCTGACAATTTCTATCATAATAAGTTTCACTATTCTTCACTTTCTTCTAGAAGTATACTAATTCTGTATGCTTCTAGAAGGAAATGATGTGAACATCAATCCAGTGATTATTTTCACATACATGAAAATAATCTATTTCAGGCAGTGTTTCAATCTACTCCTATATATGAAATGTAGTTTATAAGTGTATTTATAGTAAAATGTAATTATTTATAAGCTCTTTTGTTTATTAATTTATCCATATCCTCTGAAATCTTGTCATCAGTAACTTTTGCATATCCTTGTGTCGTTCTGATATTTGTATGTCCCATCATTTTGGATATGCTTTCCATAGGAACCCCTGCAGAGACCATTAGGGTGCCAAAAGTGTGACGACTTTGATGATATGACAGGTTATGTTTGAACTGATGGGAAAAGCCCAACTCATGTATTTCAAACCAGATCATATCACGTATTGGTAACGGGAAGATGGGCTTACTGTTATCAGTCGTATTATACAAGGAAATTATCTGCTCCGCGACCGGATGCAATGGTATAAATGACTCAACGCTTGTTTTCTTGCGGAATGTTCTGATATATTTCCGTCCTTCCGCAGTTGTACCTATATGATGAGGATAGAGATTGCGTACATCAACATAAGCCAAACCGCAAAAACATGAAAATATAAAGGTTCTTCTTG
>ENA-OURU01000381-OURU01000381.1-human-gut-metagenome-genome-assembly--contig:-NODE-381-length-69802-cov-11.000129_pt1 | contig 69802 bp, 65 predicted proteins | sample MGYA00242137_ERZ509064 | MGnify/ENA primary metagenome ERZ509064 (study PRJEB26280, sample SAMEA2338777) | human gut metagenome | biome: human gut; feature: human-associated habitat; material: faeces...
CAACAAAATTTGCCGAAAAGACGTAGATAGACGCCTATGAACACGAGCTCTCAGAACGGCAAAAGAAAGAGAGGGTATGAAACATGAAGCATTGGAAAAAATGGACGGCGCTGCTTCTGGCTGGTGTCATGGCGGGAACGGTGTTCACCGGCTGCGGCAAGCAGGAGGAGAGCAGCACCTCCACTGCGGAAAGTTCGGCAGCGGAGGAGTCCTCTGAGGCGCAGACAGAGGAAGCCGAGGAGACTACAGAGGCGACCACTACCACGGTGCACGTAAGCCCCACGGAAACGGTTTCCACAACGCTGGGAACGGAGATTGAGGTCAATGCGACCTTGGATCGTGGCAGTGATGATGCCAACAATTATAAGGCAAAGCTCAGCAATTTCATTGAGGACGGCGATGTGGTGCAGTCCTTTACGTTCATCGTGAAGGCAGCGGACGGCTCGTCCAATCTGGCGGACTATAAGGGCGGTTACGGCATCTCTGTCAAGGATAGCTGTGCCAGTGCAACAGACAAGGGCTGGTATCAGGCAGCGGATTTTGAACAGTCCCTCAACAGCTCCTATGCGGAATTTACATGGAATGTGCCGTCGGAAATTCAGTCGGACATCGATCCGGCAGGCGAGGTGCTCTTCGGACACTGGTGGAGCGGTGTGCAGCAGGTACAGCTGACCAGCATCGTCTGCACCTATACCCGTACCAAAGAGGTTCCGGTGGACGGCACTAACGAGATCAGTCCATCTGCAACGCTGAATTACAACGATGAGGCTGCCAAAATGGCGGACATCTCCCTGTCCGATCTGATCGGCAAGGACGACACCCTTCAGACGGTGACCTTTGATGTCAGCAGCGGCGGTTCACTGGGCAAATTCACCGGTGCTTTTGGCGTTTCCGTCAAGGAAGGCGCAGATTGCGCCACGGACAAGGGCTGGTACCAGTCGCCCAATGTGTGCGTATTTACAGATGCCTCGAATCTCTCTCTAACTTGGATCGTGCCGGATGAGGTCAAGGCGGAGATCGACCAGGGCGGAAAGGTTTCGCTGGGGTACTGGTGGAGCGATCAGGCGAGCATCACGCTGAACAAGGTTAGCGTTCGCTATAGTAACAGCACCGGAACTACCACCAAAACCACGCCGAAATCGGACGCATCCGAATCCTCCGGCGGGGAAGTTGCTGTCAAGACCGGTGAGGTTCCCACCAAGGATGAGGTCAACGCCATGACCAGTGCACAGATCGTGGACAACATCAAGGTGGGCTGGAATCTGGGCAACACGCTGGACAGCTACAACACAAATTCCAGCGATACTGAAACCGGCTGGGGCAATCCCAAGGCCACTAAGGCAATGATCGAAACTGTGCAGAAAGCCGGATTCAATGCGGTGCGAATCCCAGTCACCTGGGGCGAACACATGTCCGCAGACGGCACCATCGATGCTGCGTGGATGGCACGTGTCAAGGAGGTCGTGGACTATGCCTATGATGCAGGGCTGTACGTCGTTCTGAACGTGCACCATGACGATGCTCTGTGGCTCGTTCCCACTAACGACAAGCTGGAGAGCGACAAGGCAACACTGACCAGCATCTGGAAACAGATCTGCACCACATTCCAGGATTATGACCACCGCCTGATCTTTGAGGGCATGAACGAACCCCGTGTAATCGGTTCTGCCACAGAATGGTCTGGCGGAACGCCGGAGGAACGGGAAGTTATCAACCAGCTGTTTCAGGCGTTTGTGGACACAGTACGTGCTGCCGGCGGAACACACGCCGAGCGGACGCTGATCGTGTCCTCTCATGCGCAGTCCATTACGGAGGCAGCTGTGAGCGCTGTCAAGGTGCCCAATGACTCTCATGTGATCGTTTCTATCCATAGCTATGCACCGTGGGATTTCTGCGGTACGGAAAACGACCGTGCAGACTGGGGCAGCGATGCGGATAAGGCGGAATTGGATAAGAACTTCCAGTATCTGGATGATATGTTTATCAGCAAGGGCATTCCGGTCATCATCGACGAATTCGGCGCAGTGGATAAGAAGAATACGCAGGCACGTGCAGCGTGGTTTGCATATTATATCAGCAGTGCCAAGAAACACGGCATCAAGTGCTTTGTCTGGGATAACGGTCAGAGCAGCGGGGAATTCGGCTTGCTGAACCGTTCCAACAACACCTGGGACTATCCGGAGATCATTCAGGCAATTCAGGATGCTGCACAGTGATGAGGTAAAATTGCACAAAAATTAAAAACAGTATCTGTGAAAAACATAGAATTTCGATAAAACCATAAAAAATCTCGTTCCCTGCGTGCAAAATTGCGAAAAATATGCTATAATGAAAAAGACAAAAATTCATCAGGAATGGAGGCATTGGAATGAGTAATCGAATCATTACAATTGAAAGAGAATATGCAAGCGGTGGCCGTGAGGTCGGGGAAATGGTAGCACAGAAGCTGGGAATCCCGTTCTACAATCGGGAGATTCTGCAAATGGCTTCGGAGCGCTGCAACGTATCTCCGGAATATCTGGAAACCGCAGAGGAAGCAGCGCCCAAGAGCTTTTTGTACACGCTGATGCTGACATCCAGTCCGACGCACACCATTGAAGAGAACCTGCCGCTTTCCGATAAGGTATACATCATCGAAACCAACATCATTCGGGAACTGGCGGAGAAGAGCGACTGCGTTATCGTAGGACGCTGCGCAAGCTACATTCTGCGGGAGATGCAGAACCTGTTCAACGTGTTTATCTATGCCGATCTCAAGACCCGCTCGGAGCGTGCCATCACGTCCTATCATGTGGAGGCACGGCGTGTGGAGGCAATGCTTCGCAAGATCGACAAGCGCCGTGAAACGTTCTACAGCATCAACACCGGCGGAAACTGGTATGACAAGTCGAACTACGACATGTGCCTGAACAGCGGATCGCTGGGAACGGAGCTTTGCGCAGATCTGATCGTAGAAACGGCGAAAAAGAAGATTTTTTAAACAAAAATATTGAACCTGTCATGGCAGGCTCTGAGAAAGGCGGTTCGAAACGGGATCTTGTTTTGAACCGCCTTTTTTCAAAAGACAGGGCGGGTTCTGAGGGGAGAAGGTATGGCGAATCAAACGGGAGGCACACAAAAAAAAGGATGCTGTCTGGGCTGCGCACTGGTCTTTGCAGGCGGACTCTTTTTAATTTTGCTGCTGTTGATGGCAGCGATTTTGTTCTGGGACGATGAGGAGAGTTCCGTATCGACGGAGAGCTCTGTTCTGACTATCTCGGATATTGCGGGAAGTACGGAAGCATCAGTGCCGTTCACACCGGCGGAAAATGCGGACAACTACTATTATCAGCTGCTGTCCGAATCAGAGCAGAGCAGCTATCAGAAAATGCTGCCGGAGATGGAGCAGCATCTGGAGAAATTTGACTGGAGCTGGTCATTTTGGGATGGCACAGACGGTGATGCTGCCATAGCGCTGTTAGATAGCATCTATGCGGACAATCCGGAGATGTTCTGGCTGTCGGCATACCAATTTTCCCAAGTGGGCACTTCCTACCGTTTTGAATACTGGATCTCGGAGCGTGACATTGTGTCGGAACTGGCGCAGATGCAGGCTGCAGCAGCGCCCATCATTGCACAGGCAAAGCAGATTCCCCAGGAGTATGAACGTGCCCTATACCTCTATCAGACGGTGATTGAACGCATTGACTATGAGGATGTGGCGGACGAGGAGTCCGCAGAATCCAACCGCAAGCGCTCCGTGCTGGGCGGACTGATTGATGGCAAGGCGGTCTGCGCCGGCTACGCCAAGACGTTTCAGTATTTGGCGAATGCCAGCGGAATCCGTTGCACCTATGTCACCGGCACATCCCGTTCTGTCGGGCACGCATGGAATCTGATCTGGATCGATGGACAGCCATACTATTGCGACCCCACGTGGGGGGATAGCGCTGTGAATGATGGAATGGAGTACACGGATTACTTCTACTTCTGCATGACGCAGGATGAACTGTTCCGCACCCATGAAATCGAAACGCCGTCCATCGTCCCGCCCTGTACTGCAACAGATGCCTGTTACTATCGCAGAAACGGCTGGTATCTGGACTACTACGACTACGCCTCTGCCAGCAGTCTGCTGCAAAGCCAGAGAGAGGCGGGAATGTTGCCACTGACCATCCAGTTTGGTTCGGAGGAACAGCTGCTAGCGGCGGCCACGGACCTTGCAGAGGAGGACATGATTTTCGAGGTGTTCTCGGACATTCAATCCTTCTCCTACTGGGAGGATCCCAAAACCTATATTTTGCGCATTGTTCCGAAATAATCCAAAAGAGCCAGCCCGTGGGGAGGATTTCCCTGTGAGCTGGCTCTTTTTTATAATGGTCAAAAGAATTATTCGTCGTCCTCGCTGTGGGTGACTTGAATGCCCAGAACATCCAGACTCTCTGCATCAACTGCAGACGGGCAGGCGCTCATGAGTTCGCTTGCGTTTTGTACCTTCGGGAATGCCACAACGTCACGCAGACTCTCTGCCTGGAGCATTACCATGGTCAGACGATCCAGACCGATGCCAAGACCGCCGTGCGGCGGTGCACCGTAGTGGTATGCCTCTACCAGGAAGCCGAACTTTGCCTCGATTTCCTCGTCGGTCAGCCCCAGTGCCTGGAACATCTTCTCCTGAAGCTCATAGTCCGTGATACGGATGGAACCGGAGGACAGCTCTGTGCCGTTGAGCACCAGGTCGAATGCCTTTGCAGTGACCCGTGCCGGATCGCTGTCCAGATAGGGCAGGCACTCGTCCATGGGCATGGTGAACGGATGATGCATCGCATCCCAGTGCTGGGTGTCCTCGTTCCATTCGAAGAACGGGAACTGTGTGATCCACAGGAAGTTGAACTTTCCGGCTGGAATCAGATCCAGCTTCTTGGCAACCTCCAGACGCAGTGCGCCCAGAACCGGCAGTGTCACCTTGTTCTTGTCTGCCACGATCAGGACAACGTCGCCCTTTTCGCAGCCCAGATGGCTGAGAATTTCATCCAGCTTGCCCTCCGGCAGGAACTTGGCGAAAGAGCAGTTGGGCTTCTCATCGTGCCAGCGGACAAAGGCAAGACCCTTTGCGCCAATGCCTTTTGCCTTTTCGGTGAGCTTGTCGATCTCCTTGCGGGTCAGGACAGATGCAGCGTTTTTCGCAACAATTGCACGGACACTTCCGCCAGCTTCCAGAGCGGAGCGGAATACCATGAAGTCCACGTCCTTCACGATGTCCGACAGATCCTGAAGCTCCATGCCGAAGCGGGTGTCCGGTTTGTCGGAACCGTAGCGCTCCATGGCTTCCTTGTAGGTCATGCGGGGCAGCGGTGTGGGAATCTCCATGTCCAGCACCTTGCGGAACAGATACTGCACAAAGCCCTCTGTCATTTGCAGGATGTCCTCCACGTCAACGAAAGACATCTCCAGGTCAATCTGGGTGAATTCCGGCTGGCGGTCTGCACGCAAATCCTCGTCACGGAAGCAGCGGGCAATCTGGATGTACCGATCCATGCCGGCAACCATCAGCAGCTGCTTGTAGATCTGGGGGGACTGGGGCAGTGCGTAAAACTTGCCGTTGTGGACACGGGAGGGGATGAGGTAGTCCCGTGCGCCCTCCGGCGTGGACTTCATCATCATAGGTGTTTCGATCTCGGTGAAGTGGTTGGCATAGAAGTACTCTCTGGCTGCCAGTGCGATCTTGTGGCGCATGAGCAAGTTGTGCTGGAGCGGTGCACGGCGCAGATCCAGATAGCGGTACTTCAGGCGAAGCTCCTCGTTGGTCTTGGTTTCGTCAGTGATGGCGAACGGCGGTGTCTGTGCCTTGGAGAGCACACGCAGATCCTCCACCAGTATTTCCAGCTCACCGGTTTTCAGATCCGGATTCACGCTGGAACGCTTTGCAACCGTGCCCTTTGCCAGCAGCACATACTCGCTGTGGCAGGAGGCAGCCTTTTCGAAAATTGCCCGGTCGGTTTGGTCGTTGAATGCCAGCTGTACGATACCGGTGATATCACGCAGGTCGATGAAGATCAGGTTTCCCAGATTCCGCACTTTCTGTGCAAATCCGCCGACAACCACCGTTTCTCCCATTTTTCCGCAGGTCTCTGTGCAGTAGCAGGTACGGCGCAGTTCATTCATTTGATCCATGCGTTCCACACTCCTTTTCAAAATCATTTACGACATCGTGAAACATGTATTGAATGGCGATATCGTCAAACTTTTCCTCAAATTTCTCGCCCAGAGAAACGGGAAACTGCTCTTTGGTCTTCATGTTTTTCAGGTTTGCCTGCTGGGACTGCAATTCATTTTCGCCCAGCACCAGAACAAAGGTAGCCCCGATCTTGTCGGCGTACTTCATCTGTGCTTTCAGTTTGCGCTGCATCAGGTCGTATTCCACCTGATAGCCGGAGGTACGCAGCGAGCTTGCGATCTGCATTGCCGTGGGAATGGCCGCCTCGTCCATGGGCGCAATGTAGAGGTCGCACTGGTGCGGCGACTGGAACTCGCAGCCCTGGCTCTCCATGGTCAAAATCAGACGCTCCAGCCCCATGGCAAAGCCCATGGCCGGTGTGGGCTTGCCGCCCATCTGCTCGATCAGACCGTCATAGCGTCCGCCGCCGCAGACCGTGCCCTGTGCACCGATGTCTGTGGTGATAAACTCAAAGACCGTCTTGGTATAGTAATCCAAACCGCGAACGATTTTCGGATTGATGGTGTATTCGATGTTCTGCGCTTTCAGGTATTCCTGCAGCTTTTCAAAGTGCGTGCGACACTCGTCGCAGAGATAGTCCAGAATGATGGGCGCATCCTTGGCAATGCCGGAGCAAATCTCGCTCTTGCAGTCCAGAATACGCATGGGGTTCTTTTCCAGACGGGTCTGGCAGGTTTCGCACAGCTCGTCTCTGTGCGGCTGGAAATATGCCCGCAGCGCCTTGTGGTATTCTGCACGGCAAGTAGGACAGCCGATGGAGTTGATGTTCAGGGCAATGTTTTTCAGACCGGCACGATCTAGAATTGCCTTGGCAAGGGCGATGATCTCCGCATCCGATGCAGGGCCGGCGCTGCCAGCCATTTCCACACCAAACTGGTGAAATTCCCGCAGTCTGCCTGCCTGCGGTCTTTCGTGGCGGAAGCAGGAGAGGATATAGAAGATTTTCTGCGGCAGCGCATCGTTGAGCAGACCGTTTTGCAGCATGGAACGGATGGAACCGGAAGTTCCCTCCGGACGCAGCGTGAATTCTGTTTCCTTGGCCTTGACGGTGTACATTTCCTTCTGTACCACGTCGGTGGTTTCTCCCACGGAGCGCAGGAACAGATCGGTACTCTCAAATGTCGGAATCCGCATTTCGTGGAAACCAAAGCTCTCCGCAGTCTCTCGTGCCATACGTTCTACCGTGTGCCACTTGTAGATCTGCTTGGGGGTGATGTCCTCGGTTCCCTGTGGGCGTGTGATTTTGATAGCCATATTGTTAAAAAACCTCCTATGCTTGCCATATGCAAAAAATTGCCCCTCCGAAAAGGGGTCAACTTATGAGTCATTGTGCGGAAATTGGCAGATGCCGCATTGCTGGAAAAGGCGGTTAGATGGACGGATTGCCGATCTCACGCCAATCCAGATCGCCGCGCTCCAGCGCCATGATCAAGGCTTCTGCGGTGGCGATGTTGGTTGCGACCGGAACGTTGTGAACATCGCACAGGCGGAGCAGGTTCATTTCATTGGGCTCCGAAGCCTTGCGATTGATGGGGTCACGGAAGAACAGCAGTACGTCGATCTCGTTGCAGGAGATGCGGGCAGCAATCTGCTGGTCGCCGCCCTGCGAACCGCTGAGATACCGCTGGATCCGCAGACCCGTTGCCTCTGCCACCTGCTTTCCGGTTGTTCCGGTGGCACACAGCGTGTGCCGGGAGAGAATGCCGCAGTAAGCAATACAGAACTGAATCATAAGTTCTTTCTTTGCATCATGTGCAATCAGTGCAATTGTCATTTGGGAAACCAATCCTTTCTATTTTTCATCAATTTCTACAAAAATGAAATTATTTTTTGTAATAAAGTTATTTTTATTATGATTTTGATACGAATGTCTTTGATATTATTATACCACAAAACTGGGATTTGTCAAAGTTTTTATCCGCAAGAGCGATAAAATTGTGAAATGTATGGTGGTTTCCATAGTTCTGTTTATCTATTTTGACGAAAAAACAGCCTTCCTTTCAAATTTGTTGTGCGTTTACGAGTGCTGACTCGCTGTTGTGACTGTTGTGGTGGATGCGGAAGAAGCTGCTGTTGTGGTTGCAGTTGTTGTAACGAAGTTGTCGATGGTGACATTTTCGCCCTTGACGCACTGCTGATACGCCTGAATGATGGAGCGGATCATGTACTTGGAGTACTCGCCGCCCTCGATAACGCCGGCGAAAGCGATTTCCGGATTTTCTGCCGGTGCATAGCCGATGAAGAAGGAGTCCTGTACTCTGCCGTCCACCTGCGGGGTACCGGTTTTGATCGCCACGTCAAATCCCAGATTTTGCAGAGAGTATTGCGTGGGGAAGTTGTTGGTGGATGCGGCGATCATACCGCTTTCCACATACTGAAAGACTTCGTCTGAGGTGGGTTTGATCTCGCCGGCAACCACAGGGTCGATCTCCTCGACGCAGTTCTCGTGGTTGTAGTCCCAAATGCTGTCCACCAGATGTGGCTGATAGCGCACGCCGTTGTTGGCGATGGTGCAGGCGACATTTGCCATTTGCAGCGGCGTAACTGCCCATTCACCCTGACCGATGGCACTCTGGAGCACCTGACCGACTGTCCAATCCTCTCCCATTTCTGCGAAAGTTTCCTGATCGGAGAGATGACCAGCAGCGTCACCGGTTTCCAGGCCGGTTGCCTGTCCCAATCCAAACAGACGGGCGTATTTGGTGATGCCGTCGATGGTGAGCTTTTCCGAGAGCTTATAGAAGAAGATGTTGCAGGAAACCTGAAGCGCACGGGTGAGGGCGATGTCGCCGTGGTAGCCTGTACAGCTGTAGGTGTGGTCGTGAAATTCGTAGGTCTGGCCGCAGTAATAGGTGGAATTTCCGTTGATGATGCCCTCGTTCATGCCGGCAGTGGCGGTAATGGTTTTAAAGGTGGAACCGGGGCGGTACAGTCCGTAGGCTGCACGGTCAAACAGAGGGGAGTTCTCGGCGTTGAGGATTTCCTCGTAATTGGTCTTGTACTCGCCCAGATCGTAGGTGGGCGCTGTTGCCATGCCGAGAACACCGCCGTCCTTGGCATCCAGCACTACCAGCGCACCGCAGGAAACCTCGCCCAGACTTTCGGTGCGGTCGTCCCGCAGGCTGTCAAAATTGCCGATGAAGCTGTCCAGAATTTCCTGCAGCTTTCCCTGAAACTTGCTGTTGACGGTGAGCTGCACGGTGTGACCGGACTGCACCGGCTTGGTGATATCCGAGGAAACCACCTTGCCGTTTTCCACGGTGATGGTTTTAATGCCGTCTGTGCCGCGCAGTTCGCTCTCCATGGCCTGTTCGATGCCGCTCTTTCCCACCACGTCGTCCAGATTGTAGCCCTTGGATTTCAGTTCCTCATATTCCGTAGCGTAAATCGGACCGACTGTGCCGATCTCGTGGGGTACCACATTGCCCTGTGCCACAGAGCGGACGGCTTCCTCGGTGATGTCCATGCCGCTGAGGGTGATGCCGCGTTCTTTCAGCTCTGTGACGGTTTCCAGCGGCACATCCTCCGCCAGCAGAAACCGGTTGCTCAGGGAGAAGCTGCGCAGCTGCATTTCGTAGCGGATGCCAGCCAGAATGCGCTGTTCTTCCTGCGAATAGCTGTCGGAAATGTCATAGTCAGCGACCAGCTTGTCCATGCAGTTTTCTGCTGTGGCGTAGACATTGAGCTTGAGGTTCTCTTTCAGTTCAGCCACGGCATCATCGTCGCCTGTGAACGTATACGGCTTCGTCTGCGAGATGGGCAGGGAAGAACTCCACTGTACCTGATGCTTTTGCAGAATGTCGGCAATGGAGAGCAGAATCTGATTGCCCTTGGCGTTGTCCTCCGGAAAAGTATCCGGCTCGATGATGACATCATAGCCCACCTTGTTTTCAATGATGGGGGTTCCCTCGGAATCCACGATCTCACCGCGTGTCGCCTGAATGGTCTGGGCGTATTTCTGCGTGGTTACGTGCTGAATGGAATACCGTTCACTTTCCACCACCTGAATTTTCATCAATCTCCAAGCGCAAAGGCAGCAGGATGCCAGCACCAAAAGACTGGCAAGAGAGAGCTTGACATAACTCGATGCAGTGTGTTTCATGTGACTTCCTTTCTGGGGGATTACTCCTCGGATTCCTCAAGGGTGCGAATGGTTTTCTCAATGGTGCGCCGCTGCTGCGGAAGCAGGAAGCGGTGGATGCAGTGGAAAACGGGGTAGATAACAATGGTGCTGATGCAGGTGTACAGCAGGCAGGGCAGCATGTAGTGCGTATAGATCATTGCCATATGGTCATAGCCCCACATGGCATACCGAAAGACAAAGTCCGCACCAGTCACCAAAAATGTCACAACAGCGGTGAACAGCAGCATGTTGAAATAGCGCCGCTGCATAAGCCGGTCGTAGAGCAGTGCAGTCAGCATGCACAGGAGAAACAGCAGAATTGCGTGATATCCCGGCAGCGAACCAGTGGTGACATCCATGCAAAAACCGCACACGATTCCCACGCCGCCTGCTACTGCCTCCTTGGAAACGGAGGAGATACACAGGGCGATGGGGATCATCAGCAGCGGTTTGGTGTAATCGCCGGAGGTAGAAAAGATAAATGCCAGCAGAATCAGCAGTCCATAGAGAATCCAGCGAAAGACATTGCGCAGGCGCATGTTTTTGGGATGCCGGTTTTCCCGGAATGGGGTAAACTTAGTTCTCCGCATCCTTCTGCTCCTTTCCGGCAAAATCTGTGATAACAATAACGTTGGTCAGACTCGCCAGATCAACGGACGGCTTCAGAATGGCGCAATAGCTCAGCCCGCTGTCCATCGGCTCAATGGACTGCACCGAACCGATGAGATAGCCCTGCGGGAAGATTCCCACGGAATTGGAAGTGACGATGAGGTCGCCCTCTTTCAGCGTGGTCTCCTTTTCCAGATAGATCATGCGGCACTGGTAATCTGCGGTCAGTGTGACATCTCCCTCTACAATGCCGGATTCCTTTTTTTCAGAGGATTCCGCACCGATGGAGAGATTGGGGGAGCAGATGGTTTCCACGGTGGAATAGTGCTGGGAAACCTCGGAAATAATTCCCACAAGCCCCTCTGATGTCACCACCGGATCGTAAACGGAAATGCCGTCCTCGCTGCCCTGATCGATGTAAAAGGCGTGGAACGGGTCGTTCTCCACATAGCCAATAATAGCACAGGGATCGGAGAGCACATAGTCTTCATGGTCTTTCTTGACACCCATGAAGCCCTTGAGATCTTCCAGCTCCTCCTGCGTCTTGTGGTAGTCCACCAGCTGGTTTTCCAGCTCTGCCACACGCTGCTGCAGTTCCTGGTTTTCCGTCTGATAGGACTTGGATTTTGCAAAGACATCGAGGGTACGCTCTACCGTTTGGGAAATCTGATTGGACACCGCACGAACCGGCTTGAGAACCGTTCCCACGAATCCGGTCGTCGGTAGCGTGTGTCCGTCCTGCGTCACGGCATAGAGCATCACGCCGATGAGCAGCGCAACAACGCAGAGAATGATCCGGAATTTTTTGCTTTTGAAAAAGCTGCCCATGTGGTTTTGCCTCCTGTTTTCGTGTTATGCAAAGCGGGATTCATCCATCAGCGTATCCCGGTATTTGTCCATGTTTTCCAGAATCTTTCCCGTGCCCTCGACCACGCAGTCCAGCGGATACTCCGCAATGAAGACCGGCATGCCGGTTTCCTTGTGAATCAGCTGATCCAGTCCACGCAGCAGCGCACCGCCGCCGGTGAGAGTGATGCCGTGGTCAATGATGTCGGCAGCCAGCTCTGGCGGCGTCTGTTCCAGCGTCCAGCGCACCGCATCCACAATGCGTGACAGCGGTTCCGCCAGCGCTTCCCGCACCTCGTCGGAGGTAATGTTGACATTTTCGGGGAGTCCGCTCATGAGGTTGCGTCCCTTGATCTGCATGGTTTCGTTGCGGTCGATGGGGTAGGCGGTGCCGATCTGAATCTTGATGCTCTCCGCTGTGCGTTCGCCGATGAGCAGGTTATAGCGCTTTTTAATGTAGTTGATGATGGCTGCATCGCACGCATCGCCGGCGCAGCGCACACTCTTCGAAACCACAATGCCTCCCAGGGAGATCACTGCGACCTCGCTTGTGCCGCCGCCGATATCCACCACCATGCAGCCGGCCGGCTCTGTGGTGGGCAGACCGGCACCGATGGCAGCTGCCATTGGCTCTTCCACAATGAGCACCGGACGTGCGCCGGCGTGGTCTGCGGCATCCTGTACGGCACGCCGTTCCACGGCGGTGACGCCGGACGGAATGCAGATGATGACACGTGCACGGGCGAACATTTTGCCGTGCATGGCCTTGCGGATGAACTCCTGCAATAAAATGGTGGTTGTCTCAAAATCTGCAATGACGCCGTCTTTCAGCGGACGGACTGCCACGATGGAGCCAGGGGTGCGTCCGATGACATCTTTTGCTTCTTTTCCCACATATTTGGCACGATCCGTGTGGGTGTTAACCGCCACGACCGACGGTTCCCGGATGATAATTCCCTTTCCTCGTACATACACGAGAGTATTTGCGGTGCCAAGATCAATACCAATATCTTTTGTAAACATGTTGTGTGCTCCCTTTTGCTGCGAAAAATACCGGTATGTATTCATGATGTACCGGAATGCGGTGCCGAAAAAGGCTGCGAAAGTCTGTGTGCTCAAAATATGGACAGCTTTCTGAAAAACAGCCGGATTTGTATGACGCTCTCTTTATTATACCACCAATCGGATGGTAAGACAATCATTTTTTCGGGAAATTTCTGTAGTTTTCAAATTCTCCGTTTTTGTAAAAATCAAATGAAAAAGGAGCAAATCTTTACAGCACATTATACAATTTGTGTGCGCAGGTACGACGTTATTTCTTGTCCTTGAAGATCAGCTTCTGGATTTTCGGGGCGGTAAAGATCGCAACGATGACCAGGATCACCTGTGCAATATTGAACTTGGATTGCAGCCCGAAGGTGAGATCCAGAACGTACAGATTCCAGTGATGTTCCTTGATGTTCAGCGGCGGCATATAGTCCAGCCAGCTCAGCGGTTCAATGTTGGCGCACACGTTGCCGAGGATTCCCCCCAGCAGCAGCGCAACGACCAGCACGAGAATATAGACGAAAACTTTTTTCATGAGAGTTGCAGTTCAGCTCCTTTACTTTGTATGTGACAGCGGTTCGGAAATGCCGCTTGCGCCGAATCCGTTGCTGCCCCGCTCGGTTTCGTCCAGCGATTCCACTTCCTGACACGTGGGAAACAGCACGGGAACCACCACCAGCTGCGCAATGCGCATGCCGTTTTGGACGGTGAAATCCTCCTTGCCCAGATTGATCAGCGGAACCAGCAGTTCCCCACGGTAATCGCTGTCCACAACGCCAACGGCATTTGCCAGCGAGATGCCGAACTTGGAAGCCAGTCCGGAGCGTGGGAAGATGCAGAGCATCACGTCTTTGCGGGAGGGTGCGGCTGCAATGCCTGTGGGAATCTTGCGGATCTCGCCGGACTGCAAAACCACATCCTGTTCCAGATAGGCGTGCAGGTCATAGCCGGCGCTCTGTGCTGTTGCACGAACGGGCAGCTGTGCATCGGGGTGCAGTTTTTGAATGGATAGATACATAAGGGGATACCTCCTGTGTTATTCGACACCACGGAAATAGAGTCCACGAGTGACGGGAAATGGGGCAGCGGACGATTGCCGGAATGCCTCCAGAATGGCAAAGGGATTTTCCGCACATGTGCAGTCCAGCAGCCAGAAAGCAGCGTGCTCCAGCGCCTCCGGCTTGTCTGCCATCCATGTGGGGACGGCGTTGTACATGGTGACAACACCGTGGCACTTGTCACAGCCCACGGGAAATTTTCTGCCGGTTCGGTCGGTGAGCGTGCCGGTGCAGTTTTTGCAGCCGACTTCGTTTTGGATGGGACAGTTCCGCATGGTCATCACCGGAAGATTGCCGTAGGCGTACAGCCCGAAGGGCAGCCCGTGGCAGTGCCGGATCTGTGCGGCAGTCAGTTCCGGCGAGAGCATGGTGTCCGCCAGCTTTTGCTGACGGAGGAACGTCAGGCAGCGGCAGTTTGCCGCATTGAGTCCCAGCCCGCCGTGCAGAGTCATGCCGAGCGTTTCGCCCAGCAGGAGATGCGCTACGTTTTCACAGACGAGATGCCGGAAGCCGTGCTGCACCGCCTGTTCCAGCTGCTCTGCCAGCTTGTCCTCCGAGGGGCAGTAGCGGGGGAGTGTGAGGTAGACACACTCCTTTGATGGCAAATCCCAGTGCTCCGGCAGCGCCGTCAGCGGCAGCAATACCGCTTCCACGTCCTCGCAGGCGAGAAGCTTGGCTGCCTTTTCGGCGTGAGCCACCTGTACCCGAAAGAGCGGATGTGCCGGTGCAGTTTCCTGTGCCGGTGCAGGTTTCGATGCCGGACGCAGCGCATAGACCGGCGTGTTTTTCTGGATGCGCCGGCGGTTCATCGCCTCGGCACCGCTGCGGCGCACGGCATTCCACGCAGAAGCCGGCAGCATGGAAATGCCGTCGCAATCTGCGGTCAGTGCTTTCAGCGTGTAGATCGTACCGCCCAGCTTCTCCAGCTGCCGCTGCAGCTGCGCACTGTCGGTGGGACGTGTGCGGGCTGGCTGCGGACAATCGCCGGTGACTTCCGCCTGATTTCCATCGGGATCGGAGAGCCGCAGGCGAACGGGACATCCCTCCTGCACAGTGACGTGCATGGTCAGAGGCACACGTCCCGTGGGCTTTTGGTAGAGCTTTTCCAGTGCGGGGAGTACCTTTTGCATTTGCAGGACATCTTCCTTTTGCCGTGTCCCGAACATGTTCCGGCGCTTTCCGGTGTAGTAGCCGTCCGTGAATCCGCTTCTGGAAAAGGCGGCACGGAGTGTTTCCAGATCCGGTTCCACCCCATCTCGTGCCTGTACCAGTGCAGTGACAGCAGCGGCGACATACTCCGGACGTTTCCGGCGTCCCTCGATTTTCAGGGATGCCACGCCATCCGCCATCAGCTGCTGCATGTAGGGGACGAGGCAGAGGTCTTTCAGGGAGAGGGCACAGACACCTGCTTTTCCCGTCGCCGAAAATGGCAGACGGCACGCCTGGGCACAGCGTCCCCGGTTGGCACTGCGGGAACCGATCATCGCCGAAAGACTGCACTGTCCGGATACGCTCATGCAGAGGGCACCGTGAACGAAATGTTCGATTTCAATGCCGCACTGACATAGCGGTGCAAGTTCTTTTCGTGACATCTCACGGGACACCACGACACGGGAGAAGCCCTGCCGTTTTGCCCATTCCACGCCGGCTTTGGTGTGGATGGTCATCTGTGTGGAGGCGTGGACGGGAACATCCGGTGCGATTTCCTGAATCAGCGCCAGTACGCCCAGATCCTGCACCAGGAATGCGTCAATGCCGCAGCTAGCTGCCTCCCGAATCCATGCGTCCAGTGCATCAAATTCCCGATCAAACACCAGCGTGTTGACTGTCAGATAGAGCTTTGCGCCGTAGAGATGGCATAAGTCCGCAGCTTCTTTCAGTGCAGCACCGTCAAAATTTTCCGCACTCTGGCGGGCAGAAAACTGCTTTCCGCCCACATAGACAGCGTCCGCACCGCAGCGAAGTGCCGCAAGGAGTGCCTCCGGAGAGCCGGCCGGCGCTAAAATTTCCGGCATGCTCATTTGGGCGATTTCAGAGAAGCTTCCCGCAGCTCCTGTTCCAGTGCGGCAACCCGGGAGCGTAGCGCCTCAACTTGCTGAATAGCAGCGTCCCGTTCCAGACGAGTCTTTCCGGCTTCGTCTACATATTCTTTCGACTGATCCCGCAGAGCGTCCAGCTTGGCGTTTGCCTTGTTCAGGTCATCCAGCGCAGACAGGCCAACCATGATGGCAGCGGTAAAGGGGGAGGCGCTGCTGTTGGAATCGGTGATCTCCGAGATACGAGATTCCAGCGTCCGTGCCAGCCCAAAGACATAGTTTGCGGATTCTGAGGTCTGGAGCGTGAAGTCCTTTCCGCAGATCACCACTTTTACTTTATTTGACATAGAGGCATGATCCTTTCTATGAAGCAGATTCTGAGAACCGGTTTTGCATGAAATGGCAAAACAGATGCTCACACAACATTATACAATATTTTTCGGCCCTTGAAAAGAGAATATCTGCAAATTTTTACGGTTATTTCGCAGCCTGCCGCCGCTCCAGCTCCTCCAGAATCATCTTGTTGACTTTGTTGATATCGCCGCAGCCCAGGGTAATGACCAGATCGCCGGGCTGTGCATGGTCGCAGATATATTCCGTCACCTGTGCAAAGTTGGCGTACTTCCGCTCGTCGGTAGTCTCCGGATTGCGCTCATCTTGCGGGAACCAAACGGCATCCGGAATCTTTTCGCCCAGCTGGCGGGTGAAGATGTTGTAGGTGTTCTTCTCCCGGGAGCCCATGATGTCCGTCAGCACAGCGTGATCCGGAATGGAGAGCGCCTCTGCAAATTCGTCCAGCAGCATTGCCGTCCGAGAGAAGGTGAATGGCTGGAACACTGCCCAGACCTGACGGAACGGCATTGCCATTGCCGCTTTCAGGGTGGCGGTTAGCTCTGTGGGATGGTGCGCATAGTCGTCCACCAGCGTGATGCCGTTGACCTCGCCCTTTTTCTCAAAGCGTCTGCCGGCGCCACGGAAAGCGGCAAGTCCCTTTGCTACGTCTTCGAAAGACACGCCCACATACATGGCAGCAGCAGCGGCTGCGGTAGCGTTCAGGACGTTGTGTTCGCCGGCAACGTGCAGGACAATCTCACCCAGCGATGCGCCGTGGTGCATCAGCTGGAAGTGGGTTTCCAGACCGGAGACATGGCGGATATCCATGGGGTAGTAGTCGCAGTCGGCGGTTTTGCCGAACGTGATGCGCTCCTTGCCATCGATGCCCTCCATTGCCTTGCAGGTGTTGGCATCGCTGCCGTTGTAGATGACGGCTTTCGAGGTGAGCTGTGCAAACTTGTGGAACGATTTGATGATGTTCTCCACCGTGCCGAAGTAGTCCAGATGGTCGGCGTCGATGTTCAGCAGAACAGCGATGTCCGGATAGAGCTTCAGGAACGTGTCCACGAATTCGCATGCCTCGCAGGTCATGATGTCGCTGGAACCGCTTCTGCCGCTGCCGTGGATGCAGGGCAGCTTTCCGCCAATGAATGCGGAGAGGTCCACGCCGGCGGTGAACAGAATCTGCGTCACCATAGAGGTCGTGGTAGTCTTGCCGTGGGTGCCGGCAACACAAATGGCGTTGTCGTACCAGCTGGTCACGATGCCCAGCAGCTCGCTGCGCTCCAGCACCGGAACGCCGCTTGCCTTGGCGGCGATGAGTTCCGGATTGTCCGCCATGATGGCTGCGGTGTGCACGATCAGGTCAGCGCCCTCGATGTTTTCCGCACGCTGTCCCAGCTGTACCGGAATGCCCATGTCCCGAACCGCCTGAAGCGTCTCGGTTTCGTTGTTGTCAGAGCCGGTGAGGTAAAATCCACGTGCGTGGAGGATCTGTGCCAGCGGATACATGCCGCTGCCGCCAATTCCGATGAAATGAATATGCTTTTTACCGTTTAGGATGTCTTTGTTCAAAAAAATCACCTTTTTCCTTATCACAAATTTAAATTATATCGTGTATACTAGATGATAACGTAAGTTCACGCCAAATCTGCTGAAGAAGCGAAAGTTTTCGGCGAAATACTTACGAAATCAAAGAGTCGGCAGAAATGAAGTTCCGCATCGGCGGGACGCAGCATTCAGGTGGACAGCAAGGAAATCAGATGTGCTGCAAACGAGGAGGTCATCTTATGGAAATCACAGATATCAAGATCAGACGGATCATCACAGAGGGACGGCTGCGTGCCGTTGTCTCTGTCACCATCGACGACATGCTGGCAGTCCATGACATCAAGGTAGTTCAGGGCGACGAGCGCTTGTTTGTTGCCATGCCCAGTCGGAAGGATGAGAACGGTGTATTCCGGGACATTGTACATCCGATTTCCTCAGAGGCCCGCAAGATGATGGAGGAGCAGATTCTGGAAACCTACCACCGTCACCTGGCACTGATGGAGGCCGAGGCGCAGGAGGAAGCCATGCAGGAATCAGCATTCTGAAAACTTTTCCAAGATCCAGAAAATATTTTCGGCAGACCGCCTTTTGGGCGGTCTTTTTTTGCGCTCTTACGAGTTTTTCCGCTGCTGCAACAGGAAGTATGTTTTGAGCAGGGCAATCTGCGTCTTGGCATCCGGAATCTGATCTTCCATGACCATCTGCACCGCCTCCTCCAGCGGAAGCTCTGTCACATCCAGAAACTCGCCCTCGTCCAGATTCTGTGCGGTGGGACGGGAGAGTTTTTCCGCCAGATACATATGGATGACCTCTGTATCATATGCGGGAGTGGGGAAGAGCTTTCCCAAATAGGTGTAGCGCTCGCAGGTGCGTCCTGCCTCTTCCGAGAGCTCCCGTCTGCCGCACTCCGCCGGATCTTCTCCCGGCTCGATCTTTCCGGCGGGCACTTCCAGCGTCACCTGCTGCATGGGATAGCGAAACTGCTGAACCATAAGCACTGTACCCTTGTCTGTCAGCGGGACAACACAGACACCGCCGGAGTGGTGCACCACGTCCCGCTGAACCAGTTTGCCGTCCTCCAGTTCCGCCTGATCCCTGGTGACATAGAACACCTTTCCCTGATAGGTCTTTTCACTGCGTTTGGTTTCTTCCTGTAAATGCATGAAACTCACACTCCTTGTTCTTCACTTTCAGTTGTATCAATAGGTTGCGGTTCTTCTGTTTTTGCGGTATTGTCTGCGGCAGATACCAGCTGTGTGCGTTCCTCTGCCGGTGTGCGCCGGACAAATTTCCGGCAGAGCAGCAGATAGATCACAAGGCAGATCACACCGCCCAGCGAAATCCACAGACCGGCACGCAGTCCGGGTGTTTCATAGGTGAATACGATGTCGCTTTCGCCGGCTTCCACAGGAACCGCCATGAATCCCGTGTCCACCTTTTCCACAGGAACTTCCTCGCCGTTGACCGTGGCAGACCAGCCGTCCTCGTAGGGCACGCTGAAGAATACCAGATTCGGCTTTTCCGTGGTAATGGATGCCTGAAATCCGTAGGAATCATAGGTGAACGTATCGCAGGCAGAGGCAGCACGTTCGCTGCATTCGGTCAGGTACTCGTCCTCTGTCATGCGGAGATCCTGCGAGGTGATCGGTTTCATCCAGTCCCCGTATTTTTCCACCTGTTCATCGGAGAGCACCAGCGCACGAATCAGAAGCGGGCAGCGCTGGCTCTCGGAAGTGGCATCCCACACATCCTCGGAGATATACTGATCGAACGTAAAGCCCATGGGAATATAGGCGGTATTCCGGAAGCGCCGGAATCCGTTTTCCGTTTCCTCGTAAACGAAGCCGGGCAGATCCAGTTCCGGTGTTTCGGTGATGGCGTTGCTCACGTCCACCTGATCAAAGTAGTACTTGACGGAGAACAGTCCACGCAGGGCGTAGTAGGAGAGATCCGGACGGGAGGCAACGTCCCGTGTGACGCCGATGCTCTCATAGAAATCCATGATGGATACCGGCACAACACTCTGGAATGCACGCATGCAGGGGAGCTTCCAGAGCATGGGGTAGTTGTCGCAGTTCTCGGAGATGTCTGTCCGGAAAAAGTCGTCCTCGGAAACCGAGATGGAGATGTCGTTCTCCGGGTCAATTGCCTCGTCCGCATACTGTCTGGCACGCTGGGGTGTGAATGCGCCGAAGTATACTACAACCATGGTACAGATCAGGCAGGCGCAAGTGGTGGTGAGAACGGTGAGTTTCCAGAAAGGCTTTCCGGCGTTTCTGCGGCGAATGAGCAGGGCAGCCAGCACCAGAAATGCTGCGCAGACCGCCAGTACCAGATAGAAGTGCTCCGGATAATTGGGAAAGGAGAACCAGATGACGTTTCCCTCTTCGTCTTTCTTGGGCAGCAGGGAGATCGCTGCAAACGCTGCCATAAAAATGGCACAGATACGGAAGCCGTACCGCCACTGGATTTCCTTTTGATCCAGCGCATAGGCGGTCATCATGGCGAGGATCAGCACGGGCATATAGAACCAGCGTGCATAATAGGAACCGTTCAGCGCATAGAATGCACTGTTGAGAATGGGAACGCAGGCGCATACGGCGCAAATGATGGTCAGACGCTTTGCCCAGTGGCCGTCCCGCTGTTTCAGGAAAGAGAGGGCACCAGCCATGGAAAACATAGGGAGATAGCCGCCGATGGAAGCCCATTTTGCCGCATTGGAGGAGAACAGGTTCGGTCTTGCCGGAACGTCCGGAATCAGGAACAGACTCAGGAGAATGCGCCAGATTCTGGTGCGGTCGCTGTATGCCATCATGTCCATGCCATAGAGGTGTTCGGAAACCCGATCGTTGGCAAAGACGGCGAGGGCTGCCGGAAGCAGAACGGCGCACGCAATGGCAACGCCGAGAATTGCTTCAAAGAGCAGGACGAAGAACTTTCGCAGGGAGGCATGGAAATCCCTGGAGAAGCAGCGCACAATGAAATAGAGCACCAGAAATACCACTTGTCCCGTGAAGAAGAAATAGTTGAGGGTGGCGAGCAGGGCAACTGCCAGCGCAAAAACGCCCCGCCGATTCCGGTTGACGCACTCCTCCATGGCGATGAGCAGCAGGGGGAAAAACGCCGTGACATCCTGAAAATGATTGAAAAACAGGTTGAACAGCTGGAAGCCGGAAAAGGCGTACAGCAGACCGCCCACAATGGCGGCGTTGGAATTCTGCACAAACCTGCGGATGTAGGCGTAAGCGGTCAGTGCAGCGACACCATGCTTGATGCAGAGCAGAATGGGGATGGAAAATGTCACCCAGCTTCGTGGCAGAATGGTGGTGATCCAGAAGAACGGGCTGCCGAACAGGTAGAAGGCATAGGAGCCGATGAAGTTGGCGCCCAGATCGGTGTACCAGTTCCAGCCAAAGCTGCCGCTGCGCACGGCGTCGTTGGCAAGATTGTAGAACGGAATCTGCTGCGAATTGAAATCGCCGTAGTAGATGAAATAGCCGCCGTCTGCGATGATGACGGGCAGGAATACCAGCAGCAGCGTGCCGAATCCCAGAAGAAAGGTCAGCAGGTAGCGCCGCCGCTCGCTGTTCCAGGAATCGGGGCGAAGGGAAATGTGTTTCATGAATGGTGTGCTCCTTATTCGGTGTGTCTGCGGCAGGAAACTTCTGTCTGCCGCTGCATATACTGTAGTAGGCGGATTATTCCCAGAGGTGTCTGCGGAAGGATCGCCGGAAAAAGACGACATTGGTCATGACACCGCCGTCCACGATGTCCACGTAACCGTAGGAGGGGTCACGTCCGTCTCGTGGGCAGCTGGCGCTGCCGGGATTCATCACATAGACACCGTCGGTATAGGCGCACATGGAACAGTGGGTGTGTCCAAAGAGGGCGATGTCGCAGTGATTTTCTTTTGCCATCTGCACCAGCTGTTCTGTGCCGTAGTACACGCCGTATTTATGACCGTGCGTGAAAAAGATCTTGTGCTGAGGCGACACACGCAGTGTTGCAAAAAGCGGTGTGCTGCTGCCGAAGTCGTTGTTGCCCCTGACACGGAGAAACCGTGATGCCAGTTCCGGCTTGTCTGCCAGCAGCGCACGGCACTCCTCTTCGCAGTCGCCGAGGTGAAGGATATAATCGGCGTTCTGATTTTCCTCTACAATGCGGGTGAGTGCACGGAGATCTCCGTGGGTATCAGATATCACAAGAATACGCATAAGTACCTCCTTGGTCGATGATTGGATCAACCTATATTATAGCACAATCGTAGCGGTAATACAATATCTTCCGTGGAATATTTTTTCAGCCGTTTCGAAGGTGCGCCGTATCTTTTCGCAGAAATGCGTTTGGATGCTGACAGAAATTCTCTCGTTTTTGCAGGGGATTTTTGATGCTGGAAAGGAGCAGAAGCATATGGATCGACAGAAATTAGACCCGAAACAGGTGGATCAGCTGCTGGCAGCGGCTGGAAAAAAGCTGGGCGTTCCGCCGGCGCAGCTGCGTCAGGAACTGGAGTCCGGTAAGTATGACAAGGTGCTGAAAAACATGAGTCCCAAGGATTCCGCCATGCTGCAAAAGGTGCTGAAGAATCCGGAGATGGTGGAGAAGCTGGTGAGTTCGCCGCAGGCACAGGCGCTGTATCAGAAGCTATCCGGAAAAAAATAGGCGGTAGAGCGGATGCGCACACGTTGGAGGAGGTGAGCGGCGGTGGACGATATGCTGGGGAAAATGGGCGAGCTTTTGTCCGACCCTGAGAGCTTGCAGCAGCTTCAGGAGCTGGCGCAGATGCTCCGGCAGCAGGAGGATGACGGCACGGAACAATCGTCCTCAGACACAGCCTCCGATGCAGTATCATCCGCAGAGGAATCGTCATCCGGCGGTTTTGACATGGGGATGCTTTTGAAGGTGCAGGAGCTGATGGGAGCGATGCACCGCAATGATGAGGATACGCAGCTGCTTATGGCACTTCGGCCACATCTGAAAACAGACCGGCAGAAAAAGGTGGATCAGGCGGTCAAACTGCTGAAACTGTATGCAGTTTTCAGTGCGGTAAAGGAGAACGGACTGCTTCAGGATTTGCTCTAGGCGCAGGAGGTGAGGACAGATGGCACGGTATTCTCCGCAGGAACAGGACAACATGCGGCGGGAAGCTTCGAGGCGTGCACGGGAAATGCAGCAGCGTGCGCCGATTCTTCCCGGCGGGATGCGACAGGAACCCATGGGGGATATGCTGCCATCCTCTGCCGCTCCGGAACCGCCAGTAAAACCGCCGGCAGGAACACCGTTTTCCGGATTGGCGGAGCTGGTAAATCACGGGCCGGCTGAGCTGCTCTCACATCTGGACAGCGACCACATGTTGATTTTGGCGATGATGGCGATGATTTACAAAGACGGCGGAAATGAGAGCTGCGACAAAAAGCTGCTGATGGCGCTGGCGTACCTGCTGACGTAGGCGAGGAGGAGATGACAAGATGAATGATGTGATATTCTGGTCGGTCTGGGCGGGGCTTGCTCTGGTCATGATCCTGTATTATTTTCGGAGAAAGCACCCCATTCGCTCAATGCTGGCGGGAACGATTGGCGGACTTGCTGCGCTGTTTCTGGTGCACTACGGCGGGCATCTCTTCGGGTTTACGCCGGCGCTGAATGCGCTGCATCTGTTGCAGTCGGCGATCTTGGGAATCCCCGGTGTGATTCTTATGATTGCGCTGCACTTTGCAATCTGATACAAAAACGCCTGTTCCAGATCCGGAACAGGCGTTTTTGAACGTATACGAAAAGGGACACACTCCCAGCGGAACATGTCCCTCTTGTTTGACAATTGGACTTGTCAGAGAACTTACTTCAGTTCGATGGTAGCGCCAGCTTCTTCCAGCTTAGCCTTCAGAGCCTCAGCGTCAGCCTTCGGGCAAGCTTCCTTCAGGGTAGCCGGAGCAGACTCAACCAGAGTCTTAGCTTCCTTCAGACCCAGACCCAGAGCTTCCTTAGCAGCCTTGATAACAGCCATCTTAGCGTCACCGAAGGATGCCAGAACAACGTCGAACTCAGTCTTTTCAGCCTCAGCAGCGCCTGCGCCTGCACCAGCAGCCGGAGCAGCTGCAACAGCAGCGGTTACACCAAATTCTTCCTGGATTGCGTCAACCAGTTCAGCCAGTTCCAGAACGGACAGTTCCTTGATATCTTCAACGAACTTCAAAATCTTTTCAGATGCCATGATAATTAACTCCTTTATAATTCAATTTCAGTTGCAGCAGGGAACCATAGCCCTGCTAGGATTATGCAGCGGAATCTTCCGACTTGCTGTCCACCACTGCCTGCAGGGTTGCAGCCAGCTTCTGGATCGGACCCTGGAGAGAGCCGACCAGCTGTGCCAGCAGCACCTCCTTGGACGGGATCTTCGACAGCTTTTCTACGCCTGCTGCGTCATAAGCAACGCCCTCTACGTAACCTGCCTTCAGGTTGAAGAAGTCGTCCTTGTCTTCAGCAAACTTGCCCAGAATACGAGCCGGAGCAGTCTGATCGTCGTTGGACAGAGCAACTGCAGTTGCGCCGTGCAGCACGTCGTCAAATGCATCGATGCCCATGTTCTTGAATGCAAAACGCAGCAGAGAATTCTTTTCTACCATGTAGGTAACGCCAGCTTCCCGCATTTCACGGCGCAGCTTGGTGTCATCTTCTACAGAGATGCCCTGATAATCTACCAGAACGAAAGAAACGCTCTTCTGGAGCTGTTCGGTCAGAACAGCTACCTTTGCCTTCTTGCCTTCCAAAATCTTTTCACTTGCCATAAGATTTCACCTCCGATAAAAAGTTCATCGTATTGGGGAAACCGCCACAGGGGGAGGCCTCTCTGGAAATCGCAATAAAAAAACACGATCCGCTAGGAATCGTGCGCTGTGTATCACAGAAAAATCATTGCACATTCCTCGGTTGGATTTACGGCATATGCCACCAACTGTCTTTAGAATACGATGTTGCATAGCAACGTATTTTAGTATAGCACAGCATTCTGGCATTGTCAAGCTTTCTCGCAAAAAAACATGTAAATTATTTTTGAACGCAAGAATCCCCCTGCCGAAGCAGGGGGATTCGCATGGGAAAATTCACATGGTGGAAAACGTTAGTCGAAATACAATGTGACAGACTTCAGATCAACTTCGCCCCAGTAACGGTACAGGGTGAGGCAATCCTGCGGATCTTTCACATCAAAGGTAATGGTGTTGTCGGACTTCATGTCGTTGGAGTGATAGGACTTCTGCTCTGCCCAGTTTCCAAGTACCAGTGCGCCGTTGAATCCATAGCCCACATTGTCGCCAAAAGTCACCTGAATCTTAGTGATGCTCTTATAATCGTACTTTTCCAGAGAATAGGACTTTCCGAAAGAAACATCTGTCAGAACTGCGGTCTTGCTGCTCTCTGAAGAGGTGGTGGCTTTGGTTGTCGTAGTGGTTGCCTTTGTGGTTGTCGTAGTAGCCTTGGTAGTTGTGGTAGTCGGTTTTGTGGTTGTTGTAGTCGTAGTAGCCTTGGTAGTTGTGGTAGTCGGTTTTGTCGTTGTTGTGGTCGTAGTAGCCTTGGTGGTGGCAGTAGTTACCGCACTGCTGCCACAGTGGAGGATGACAGAATCCAGATCGGTATCGCCGTACCACTTATAGAGTATCATGGAGTTGTAGAACTTATCCAGATCAACGGTCAGTGTATTTCCCGCCAAATCATTCGTAGTATAGTTCTTGGAGAGATTCCAATTGCCGAAGGAGGCACAGCCGTTCATTCCGTACTGCGGAACATTTTTGAAGACGAAAGAAACGGAGGAGATTCCCGCATTCTGATAGGGTGTTAGATCGTAAGTTTCGCCGATCTTCACATCGGTCAGAACGATATCACTACCATCCGAAGCAGCGGTGGTCTTGGTGGTTGCCTTTGTGGTGGTAGTTGCGGCAGTTGTCGCAGAAGTGGTAGTTTCTGTGGGCTTTGCCGTCGTTGCCTGTGTGGTTGCAGCAGAAGTTGCTTTCGTCGTAGCCTTTGTGGTAGTTGTTGTGGAAGCAGTTGTCTGCTGTGTGGTCGTTGTCGTAACAGGCTTCGGATCGGTGTTGCCGTTGAGATAGGTGGAATTCAGCAGGTTTGCCCAATAGTTGCCCATCTTTTCGTAGCCGGTTTCGTTGGGGTGCACACCGTCATGCATATCGGTGGTTTCATCGATGACGCTGTGAATGTCGGCGAAAGAAATCTTTGCGCCCTCAGCCTGTTTCTTGGCAACCAGCGTCTGAATGGAGGCATTGTAGGAATCGATGCAGCCCTGAACCTTTGCGGTAAATGCCGCCGGATCGTTGGGGTAGTACATGCCGTATGCCCACAGCCAATCGTAGCGCTCTGCGATGTTGATGTTCGGGATGGTGGAAACGTACAGCATATCATTCTCGCCGTCCATATCTGCCAGAATGGTATCCACCAGATTTTCCAGACGATCGGTGATTCCGTCGTTATAATTGCTCAGAACATCGTTGGTGCCGATCTGGAGCAGTACCACATCCGGATCATAGGTTTCGATCATGTTGCCGTTGCCGTAGTCGCTGCTAATGGTTTCCAGAATGCCCTGACGAGTTTCAGTTCCGGTAATGTACTGGATGGCATAGCCGCTGTAGCCGGCATAGTTGCCGTCGTAGGCAACGGTCTGTCCCTGATACTGGAAGGATTCCGAGTTGCTGCCCTTCGGTCCCACCATATCAATGTTGGAGTATCCCATTTCTTCCAGCTCGTGGTAGAGATACTTTCGATAGCCGCCGCCGGTCCAATAGCCGTCTGTGATCGAGTCACCCAGTGCCATGATCTTGACATCAGAGGATACGGGAGCGGATTGCTGTGCAGCGGAGACCTGAAGTCCACCCATAACAGAAGTCAGACTCAGAACACATGCTGCGGTAAGCGATAGGAATTTTGCTTGTTTCATCATACTGAATCAGTCCTTTCCAAACCGCCTGAAATGCGATGCTTTCCCGCCGTGCTAAGGGATGCACGTCTCGGAAAATCATCGGAATTCCGGACATTATTTCTATTTTTAGTATACTGCTGCGGAGCAGAAAAGTCAAGGCGTTTCCGAAAACATTTACACAAGGTTTAAGAAGAATTTCCAAAATTCTGCAAAGCAGGACCTGTCGCACATGAAAACGACGTAGTTGCGAACAAAATCAATATTCTCAACTTTTCACATATTTGTATTTTATGTGTGAAAAAATACTATTTAAAATGACGGTATGAGAATCACAAAATTCACAAGATGTAAGCAATATTATCCTGTAATCAAAATGAGAAGATCATAAAAAATTAACAACAGTGGAAAAAACAGCGGAATCCTAGCGCATCTATGACTTTTTCTTTGATGAATACAATATTCTTTAAAGAAAAAATAACGCAAAAAATACCGTTGCAGCTTTGGACGCAAAAAATCCCTGTCCACCCGAAAAAGTTGCGGGAGAACAGGGACTTTCTATCACGTCTGTTTCAAAGCTGTGCTGAGAACTCAGACACCATACTTGTTGGTAGCAACCTTTACGCCAACACCCATAGTAGAAGTTACGGTGCAGGACTTCAGGTAAGTACCCTTTGCAGCAGACGGCTTAGCCTTTACGATAGCTTCCATCAAAGTTTCGAAGTTCTGAACCAGCTTATCAGCGCCGAAAGAAGCCTTGCCGATGGGGCAGTGGATGATGTTGGTCTTGTCCAGACGATACTCGATCTTACCAGCCTTTGCTTCGGTGATTGCCTTTGCAACATCCGGAGTAACTGTGCCGGCCTTCGGGTTCGGCATCAAGCCGCGCGGGCCGAGGATTTTACCCAGACGGCCAACCAGACCCATCATGTCCGGAGAAGCGATGACAACGTCAAAGTCCATCCAGTTTTCCTTGGTGATCTTGTCTACCAGATCCTGACCGCCTACGTAGTCAGCGCCGGCAGCCTGAGCAGCCTCGTACTTGTTTTCCTTGCAGAAAACGCAAACACGAACCTTCTTACCAGTACCGTTCGGCAGGACAACAGCACCGCGAACCTGCTGGTCAGCGTGACGGGAGTCAACGCCCAGACGGATGTGTGCTTCAACGGTTTCGTCAAACTTTGCCTTTGCGTTGGTGCAAACCAGAGACAGCGCCTCTTCTGAAGCATACTGCTTGTTGCTATCTACAGCCTTCCGGCTGTCAACATATTTCTTTCCATGTTTCATGATATTATATTCCTCCTAGTGTAGTGGTGTACCGGACTGCTTACACGCAAATCCAGCTAGCGGAAATTTCCTCCCACCATTGAGAAGTCAGAGCGTATGGAATTCCACCGCAGCTGAATTCCATTAATCAACGACAACAACGCCCATCGAACGAGCGGTACCAGCGATCATGCTCATTGCAGCTTCCAGAGAACCAGCGTTCAGATCCGGCATTTTCTGCTCGGCGATCTTCTGAACCTGTTCCTTGGTGATGTTTGCAACCTTTGTCTTGTTCGGAACGCCGGAAGCAGTATCAATGCCGCAAGCCTTCTTGATCAGAACGGCAGCGGGCGGAGTCTTGGTCACAAAAGTGAACGAACGGTCAGCGTAAACGGTGATGACAACCGGAATGATCATGCCAATGTCATTCTTGGTACGCTCGTTGAATTCCTTTGTGAATGCCATGATATTTACACCGTGCTGGCCGAGAGCCGGACCAACCGGAGGAGCAGGTGTTGCTTTACCTGCGGGAATCTGAAGCTTAATAAAACCTGTTACCTTCTGTGCCATATTGCACACCTCCATATTGTGGTAAATGGCGAGACAGCGATACTATCTCTCCCACCGGAATCCCTGTTTCGATTCCGAATTGTTTGTGACATAATTTGTAACCGATTCAGTCGTCCACACGAATGACCTGCTTGAGGTTCAGATGCGCCGAAGTATCTCTTCCCATCAGGTGAAGCGTTACTTCAACATCATTGTTATCCAGATCAATACTCTTGACAATCCCTCTCATGCCATCCATCGATGTGCCGGAAATCTCAACGGTATCGCCGACCTGATAGTCAACGGTAACTCCGGTGATTTCCTCCGAATCTTCTGCATCGTTGATGCCAAGCGCAGCAACTTCCGCATCTGACAGGGGAATGGGATCGGTGCCGGAAACGAATCCGACAAAGCCGGTAACGCCGCGAATATCCTTGATCACATGCCATGTGTCGCCGGTATAAACCATTTTCAGCAGGACATAACTGGGGAACACCTTGTGTTCGACCACCTTTTCCTTGCCGTCTGTGATCTCGGTTACCTTTTCGGTAGGAACCCGAACTTCTTGGATCAGGTCGTGGAGCTGGCGGTATTCCACCGCTTTTTCAATGTCCTGTGCCACCTTGTTTTCATAACCGGAATAGGTGTGAATCACATACCATTTTGCTGCCTCTGACATAATCAATCCTCCTGTTCTGTTCCCTGTTTACTTGGAAAGACCGATCAAGAACTTCATCAGATGCACAAATCCGCTGTCCAGCAGTCCGACCACAACAGAACCGATAACAACAACACAGAGAACAACCAGTGTGTTGTTGAACACCTTTTTCCGATCAGGCCAAACTACTTTTTTGAATTCTTTCTTCAGGTCTTTGAACCAGCCGGCGATCCGTGCAAAAATATTCTGCTTCTTCTCAGCATCTTTTTTGCCCTTGCCGCCGGATTTTTTGGAGTCTGTTTTTGCGGATGCTTTTTTTGCCTTTTTCTCAGCAGTCGCTTCCTGCTGAGCCTTCTTTTCAGTGTCAGCCATTGCGCTTCAGACCTCCATTACTTTGTCTCTTTGTGCAGCGTATGCTTCCGGCAGAACTTGCAGTGTTTGTTCATCTCAATCCGGTCCGGATTGTTCCGCTTATTCTTCTTGGTCACATAGTTGCGGCGCTTGCATTCTGTGCAAGCCAGTGTTACTTTCACTCTCATGATCGGCACCTCCTGCTTCGTTTACTTCTTCCGTTTGCGGAAGCCCGCCGCAGCGCATGTTTCAGCGCATCGCCGGCGGGATTGTTTGCCTCCCTCAGATAGCATAGAGCAGTCCGCAGGCGGGAGAAGCCGCCATTGCAATCCGGACATAAAAATAACCTCCATGCAAAGAGGTAAGATTAGTATACCATACTTCCATTGAAAAGTCAAGCATTTTTTCGAATTTTTTTGCGCCCCGGCAGGTTTGGGGCAGAACATTCGAAAAAAGACAGGCTTTTTTGCAAAAAAAGCTTGCAGATTTTTGTGAATTATGATAAAATATAAGGTGCAACACATAAAACGGCATGTCAGGCTGATATAGTGATACCAGAGCAGCCCGCTTCGGTGCGCCTTAGCAGGAGCGGAGTTCGGCGGGAAAGACAGCATTGGCCGTAATCGGTGAGAGAAAGGGTGTTTTTTACACATGGCAAAAATTAGAGTGGCCGTATTGTTCGGCGGCGTTTCCAGTGAGCATGATGTTTCGCTGGTCTCTGCAGAAAACGTGATTCGGAGCATTCCCAAGGAGAAGTATGAGGTGGTCTGCATCGGCATCACCAAAAAGGGCAGATGGCTGTATTTCCCGGGGGATGTTTCTGAGATCTCCACAGGGGCATGGGAACAGAATCCGGACTGCACAGCGGCAATTCTTTCGCCGGATCCGCTGCACGGCGGCATTGTCACCATCGAGAACGGCGAGACCTTCATCAAGAAAGTGGACGTTGTCTTTCCGGTGCTCCATGGCAGAAACGGCGAGGACGGACGGCTTCAGGGCATTCTGGAAATGGCACGGATTCCCTACGTGGGATGCGGTGTGCTGAGCAGCGCCGCATGCATGGATAAGGGTATGACTCATACCGTGCTGGATTATAATGGTATCCAGACGGCAAAATGGGCGTGCGTATTCCAGCGGGAGATCAACAAGCTGGACGAAAAGTGCATTGCAATTGCAGAGACGCTGGGCTTCCCGCTGTTTGTGAAGCCGGCAAATGCAGGCTCTTCCGTTGGCGTAAACAAGGCAACCGATCTGGAATCCCTGAAGGATGCAGTGCAGATTGCATTCACCCATGATGAAAAGGTGATCATTGAGGAGTTCATCGAGGGCAAGGAACTGGAAGTGGCAGTATTCGGCTACGATGCGCCCATCGCTTCTTACGTGGGCGAGATCGAACCGGCAGCAGAGTTCTACGACTATGATGACAAGTACGTCAACGGCACATCGCAGCTCTACATTCCGGCACGAATCTCGGAACAGGATTCCCAGCGCATTCGGGACATCGCTGTGCGTGCTTACCGTGTCATGGGCTGTAAGGGTCTGTCTCGTGTGGACTTTTTCCTGGCAAAGGACGGCACGGTTATCCTGAACGAGATCAACACCATGCCCGGATTCACCAGCATCAGCATGTACCCCAAGCTCATGGAGCATCTGGGCATGAAGCAGGAGTATCTGGTGGATAAGCTGATCGAACAGGCAATGGAGAATTCCGCAAGAACTTATTGAGATGACGGGTTCAGAGATATTTCTGAACTCAGTGCAAATGCTTAGCAATGCGGAAAGGAGAGCCGCCGACAGACGAAAACCGGCGGCAACTGGAATTTATGAGAAATGATGCAATCGGCGTGTTCGATTCCGGAATGGGCGGATTGACGGCAGTGAAGGAGCTGAATGCCATCCTGCCGCAGGAGAATATCATTTACTTTGGAGATACGGCACGGATTCCCTACGGAAGCCGCAGTCCGGAAACCATCATGCGCTATGCCAGGGAGGATGTGGCATTTCTGCGGCAGCATGCGGTGAAGATGATTATCGCAGCGTGCGGAACGGTCAGCTCTGTGGTTGGCGACCGGCCGTTCGTCACGGATCTGCCCTTTACCGGTGTCGTACTTCCGGCAGCAGAAACCGCCTGCCGCATCACTAAGAACGGCAGAATCGGAATCATTGGCACTCCGGCGACTGTGCGCAGCGGCAGCTACGAAAAGGCGATTCACAAGCTTCGGCCGGAGGTCGCCGTGATCTCGCAGGCATGTCCGCTGTTCGTGCATCTCGTGGAAAACGGGTACACCGATTTCCGGAATCCGGTGACACGGCTGGTGGCAGAGGAGTACCTGGAGCCGGTGCGCAAAGAGGGCGTGGATACCCTGATTCTGGGCTGCACTCACTATCCGGTGATTCGGGAGGTGATCGCAGACCTGATGGGGCCGGAGGTGCAGCTGATCTCCTCCGGCGCAGAAGCTGCCAAGTACGCACGGCGCTGTCTGGAGGCACGGGATCTGCTCTCTGACCGGAAAGAACCGGGGGAGAACACCTATTATGTCAGCGACAGCACCGAGATGTTCATCGAGAACGCAGGACACTTCCTCCATCAGGACGTGGTGGGAAAGGTGTTCCGGTGCAGCCTGTGATGGGAAAGGAAGCAAAAGCCATGGAATCAGTCATTATTACCCTCAAAAGTACCCAGCAGGGTCGGGAGAACGAAGCGGAAGAAACGGAACTGGACACCCTCGGAACATGTCAGCGAAAAGACGGCGTGCTGGAACTTTCCTATGAGGATTCGGAGGTAACCGGCTTTGTCGGCTCTACGACAATGGTGCGTGTGGAGCAGAGCGACACCGGAATGCTGGTAAACGTCATGCGCTCCGGTACGGCAAACTCAAACCTGATTCTGGAAATCGGAAAGAAACATTTCAGCGTGTACAACACTCCATACGGTAATATGGCTCTCGGCATTGAAACAGACGAACTTGTGTTTGAGGAGACGCCGGAGGGCGGAAAGATTTTCATGGCATATACCATTGATATGAACTCGGCGTTCCTGTCGGAAAATACCATTGAACTGGTGTGGAAACGAAACGAATCCGAGAAATAGAAGAAAAGAACTTGCGGCGGTTTATGCTGCACAGAAAGGAATGGATAGAAAAATGGCGGATTGTATCAGAGAGGCAGCAGACCAGCTGCACGAACTGCTGATGGAGGGACTGGGAAGAATGGTGGCAGAGGAAAAAGTGCCTGCTGTTCCGCTTCCTGCATTTCGTGTGGAAATTCCGGCGGATAAGTCCCACGGCGATTTCGCAGCCAATGTGGCAATGGTGAGCGCCAAGGCATTCCGAATGGCACCTCGCAAAATTGCCGAACTGATTTTGGAGTCGATCTCCTTGCATGGCACGATCTTTGACCGTGCGGAAATCGCCGGCCCCGGCTTTCTGAACTTTTTCCTGAAGCCGGAATGGTTTTCCAAGGTTGTGGAAACCGTCCTGACAGAAAAGGACACCTACGGCAAAACACAGACCGGCGCCGGTAAGCGTGCGCTGGTGGAATTTGTCTCCGCAAACCCCACCGGCCCGATGCACGTGGGCAATGCCAGAGGCGGTGCGCTGGGCGACAGCCTGGCGGAGATTCTCAGCTGGACTGGCTGGGAGGTAGAGCGTGAGTTCTACGTCAATGATGCCGGCAACCAGATCCAGAAGTTTGCCACTTCGCTGGAAGTGCGCTATCTCCAGCACTTTGACCCGTCTGTGGAGATGCCGGAGGATGCCTACCATGGCGCCGACATCACAGAGCATGCGGAGAACTTTATCGCAGAAAACGGCGACAAATACGTAAACTGCGATTCTCAGACCAGACGGGATGCGCTGGTGGCGTTTGCACTGCCGAAGAACATTGCCGGTCTGGAGCGTGATCTGAAAAAATACCGCATTGTCTATGATAACTGGTTCCGTGAGAGCACCCTGCACCAGAACGGTCAGGTAAAGTGGGTGGTAGAAGAGCTGACCAAGCGTGGCTACACCTATGAGCAGGAGGGCGCAGTTTGGTTCAAGGCGACCGACTTCGGCGCAGACAAGGATTTCGTGCTGGTTCGTGCCAACGGAATCCCGACCTATGTCGTGCCGGATATCGCATACCACTATAATAAGCTGATGGTGCGGAAATTCGACAATGCAATCGACGTTCTGGGTGCCGACCATCACGGCTATGTGCCCCGCCTGAAAGCGGCGCTGACGGCACTGGGCGCAGATGCAAGCCGTTTGGATGTGGTTTTGATGCAGATGGTAATGCTGATGCGTGACGGAGAAGTGGTAAAACTCTCCAAGCGCAGCGGCAAGGCAATCACACTGGTCACACTGCTGGACGAGATTCCGCTGGATGCAGCACGCTTCTTCTTCAACACCAGAGAGGCAAACTCCCACTTCGAATTCGATCTGGATCTCGCTGTGGAGCAGTCCTCCCAGAACCCTGTCTACTATGTGCAGTACGCACACGCCAGAATTTGCAGCCTGCTGCGCACCATGGCAGAGCAGGGTGTGACGCTGGAACAGTGTAAGAAAGATGCGCTGGCACTGCTGAAGCAGCCGCAGGAGCTGGAACTGATCCGTCATCTGGCTTCATTGCCGTCGGAACTGGACGCTGCCGCCAAGGCATACGACCCGTCCAAGGTGACCAAGTACGCCACCGAGCTGGCAACCCTGTTCCACAAATTCTACGACGCATGCAGCATCAAATACGCTGAAACACCGGAGCTTCAGCAGGCAAGACTGCTGCTGTGCGAGGCTGCACGGCAGGGCATTTCCAATGTGCTGCACATCCTGAAAGTCACCTGTCCGGAGAGCATGTAATTCTTTTGCGGTTACAAATGAGTTACAGATATCGGGCGAATCGCCTCCTAAAAATTTGGAAAAAACGCAGAAAAAGCAGGAATACCGGAAGATATCCGTATAAATTTTACGACACGTTCACATATGCCGCAAGATAATGTGTTACAATTTGTAATATATTGAACAGGCGATTATGTGACAGCAAAAAGAAAGAGGGTTGTTCTAATATGTCGAATAGATTATTTCAAGGACTGGTACATCAGATGCGGGACACCATCGATGCAACCGTCGGCGTAGTCGATGACACCGCTACCATTATTGCATGCAGCGATCTGACCAAGGTCGGGACGACCAATGAATTCGTGTCGCTGGATCTCAGCGATGTGCACGACATTTTCATTCGGGACGGCTACACCTATAAGCCGTTCGGCTCACGGGCAAAGCCGGAGTATGCCGTTTTCGTGGAGGGCATGGATGACACTGCTGCAAAGTACGCCAATATCCTTGCAATCTCCCTGTTCAATATCAAGCAGTACTACGATGAGAAATATGACCGGAACAATTTCATCAAGAACGTGGTACTGGATAATGTGCTGCCGGGAGATATCGTAGTAAAGGCAAGAGAGCTGCACTTCAATTCGGAGGTCAGCCGTGTGGTTCTGCTGATCCGCATCATCTCTGCCAACGATGTTTCCGCCTATGATGTCATCCAGAACCTGTTTCCGGACAAGAACAAGGACTTCGTCTTTACCATTTCGGAAACCGACATCGTTCTGGTCAAGGAGATCAAAGGCGCTGTCGACGAAAAGGACTTGGAAAAGCTGGCACGTTCCATTGCAGACACGCTCAGCAGCGAGTTCTATACCCGTGTCAATGTGGGCATTGGTACTATCGTCAACAACGTCAAGGAACTCTCCCGCTCCTTCAAGGAGGCGCAGATGGCACTGGAAGTGGGCAAGGTATTTGATACCGATAAGGCAATTGTCAGCTACGACAATCTGGGCATCGCCCGCCTGATCTATCATCTGCCTACCACACTGTGCGAGACATTCCTGCACGAGGTGTTCAAGCGTGGCAGCATTGATTCGCTGGATCATGAAACCCTCTTTACCATTCAGAAATTCTTCGAGAACAGCCTGAACGTTTCAGAAACCTCCAGAAAGCTGTTTGTACACCGGAACACACTGGTGTACCGTCTGGAGAAGATCAAGAAGCTGACCGGTCTGGATCTGCGGGAATTTGACCATGCGATCATCTTCAAGATTGCGCTGATGGTAAAGAAATACCTTTCTTCGAATCCGGCAAAATTCTGAGATTCTCGCAAATCGGTAAAAAGCAAATGCTGAGCCTTGCCCTACAGCAGACTCTGAGATAGGTGGAATTGCCGCCGGTGCAGCGTGGCACATGGCAGCATCGGCGGTGTTCCTGTGCAACGGCCGTTTTGCCGGACTCTTGCGGGAAACTGACAAGTGAAAGGATGTGTGTGAACTATGGTAGAACTGAAGGATGTGTCTGTGACATACTCCAGCGGCGTAGATGCACTGCACAACGTAAACTTAAAGATCAATGACGGAGATTTTGCTTTTGTCGTGGGTGCGTCCGGTGCCGGAAAAAGTACCATGATCAAGCTGATTCTCAAAGAGATCAACCCCACAAGCGGCTCGATTTATGTCAATGGATACCATTTGAACAAGCTGCGGCGGCGGCGGATTCCTGCGCTGCGCCGTACCATTGGATTTGTTTTTCAGGACTTTCGTCTGATTCCGTCTATGACGGTGTATGAGAACGTCGCCTTTGTCCTGCGGGTCATCGATGCGCCGACTAAGTACATTCGAAAGCGTGTGCCGTATGTAATCGGCCTGGTGGGCTTGCAGGAGAAGGCATACTCCTATCCGGACGAGCTGTCCGGCGGTGAGATGCAGCGTGTTGCCATTGCACGTGCACTGGTCAACGACCCGCAGCTGATTATCGCCGACGAGCCGACGGGAAACATCGACCCTGAGCTGTCCTACGAGATTGTGGAACTGCTGCAGGGCATCAATGACATCGGGACAACCGTGCTCATGGTTACCCATGAGCACAGCCTTGTGCGCCAGTTCGGCGGACGGATCATCAACATTGATCAGGGCAGAATTGTCTTTGATGAAGTGATTGGAGGGAATCTGATCCATGAAGGCTAGTGGTGTCAAGTACCTTATCGGACAAGGTGTGGAAAATATCTGGAAAAACCGGATGATGGCATTTGCCTCGTTCTGTGTTTTGCTGGTTTCCCTCCTGCTGGTCGGGATGTCTGTGCTGTTTTACATGAACATCACCTCCATAATCGGCGGTGTGGAAGACAAAAATGAAGTGATCGTCTACATGAACGAGGGGACGACAGATCAGGAACTAGCGGAATTCCAGACCGAACTGGAACAGATTGATAACATCTCCAGCATCTCTTTCTATTCCAAGGAAGAGGCGTTTCAGGATCTGAAAAAGAGCATGTCGGACTACGAGGTGCTGTTTGATTCTCTGGGTGATGATAACCCGCTTCTGGACGGCTTCCGGCTTCAGATCTCGGACATTTCGAAGATCTCCACCACTATCGATGAGATCGACCAGCTCAATCACATCTATTCCATCCGTGCACCCATGGATTTTGTCAACATTCTGACAGAACTGCGGAAGATTGTCACGGTGGTGTTCAGTGTAATTATTGCAGCTCTCATCGTCATCTCCCTTGTGATTGTTTCCAATGCGACCAAGGCGAGCGTGTTCGCACGTCGGGAGGAGATTCAGATCATGAAGTATGTGGGAGCGACCAACTCCTTCATTCGGATTCCGTTTTTCATTGAGGGTATGATTACCGGCTTGCTTGCCGGCTGTATCGCCTTGGCGGTCACCTGGTTTGGCTATGATTCCATGGTCAATCTGCTGACGGGACAGGTGGATATCCTGTCTGTTATCGGCATGGGCAGCATCATTCCGTTCCGTGATCTGGCTTGGGAGGTTGCTGCGGCATATTTGGGGGCAGGAATGTTGTTCGGGGCATTCGGCAGTATGATTTCTATGAGAAAGCATCTGAACGTATAAGAGTTCGTATCCAGCAAAAAAGATACGGATTCCGAAGATCTGCGCACTGGCAAAAATTCCAAATGGTGCGCTGGTTCTCACGTCTTAGGAGGCAATTTTTTATGAGGAAAAGAAAACAAATTGGACTGCGTGCAATGAGCACCATTCTGGCAGCAGTTTTGCTGATGGCGGGAATGTCTACAGCAAATCTGCCCATTCGGGATATGTCTGTTTCGGCAAAAACACTTGCAGAATTGCAGGATGAGCGTCAGGCAAATGAGGCAAAGATCGCAGAGAAGCAGAAAAAACTGGACTCTCTGCAATCCAACATGAACGAGAATGAACAGTACCAGAAGACGCTGAAAGAAAAGATCACATTGCAGCAGGAAAATTTGGACATCGTTTCGGAGGAGCTGAAGCGAATCGGAACATCCATTTCCGAAACAGAGGACGCCATTGCACAGGCCGAGGATGATATCACCGTCATGGAAGCGGATATCGCCATTGGTTTGGACGAGTTCAAAATGCGTCTGCGTGCAATGTACGTACAGGGCAATGACAGTCTGGCATCTGCGCTGGTTGGCGCAACCGATTTTTACGACTTGCTCTCGAAGTATGAGCTGATGTCCCGTGTGGCAAATCACGACAACGATCTGGTCAACACCCTGAAGGACAAGCTGGAAACCTGCAACGAAAAGAAGGCACAGCTGGAAAAGCAGCAGGAGAGCCTGAGCAAACAGCAGTCTGACCAGCAAGCAAAGAAGGACGAGTTCTCCACAGCGCTGATGGATTTGCAGGATACCTACTCGGAAACCAGCGATGCGCAGGAGCAGATGGAACGGGAAAAGGAATCTCTGAATGCAGATGTCAGCACGCTGGAAAAGCAGAATGCGGAACTGGATGCAGAGGAAGCAGAGATCAAGGCCGCCATCGCAAAGGCAGCGGAAGAGCAGAAGCGTAAGGAAGAGGAAGCTCGGAAGCAGAAGGAAGCTGCCGAGGCAGCTGCTGCAGCACAGCGTCAGCAGGAGGCACAGCAGCAACAGCAGCAACAGCAGCAGAATAACAGCAGCTCAAACTCTAATTCCAACAGCAATAGTTCCGGCAATTCGAATTCCAATAGCAATAGCAGCAATAACAATTCCAGCAGCGACAATAACAACAGCAACACAACGCCCAGCACGGATAACAACAATAGCAGCGGCGGCAACAGCAGCGCTGGTTTTACATGGCCGTGTCCGGGGTTCTATACCATTTCCAGCGGCTATGAGTCACGTTGGGGTACATTCCACGGCGCTTTGGATATTGCCGGCGGAAACGACGGCGCAGCCGTTGTCGCTTCTCGTGGCGGTACCGTTGTTGTGGCTGTCAGCGGATGCCCGCATAACTACGGCAAGTCCTCCAGCTGCGGCTGCGGCGGCGGCTATGGAAACTATGTGGTAATTCAGCACGACGGCACCTATTCCACGCTGTATGGCCATATGGCTTCTCTGACGGTTTCCGTTGGTGATACGGTAAGTCAGGGACAGACCATCGGCTACGTAGGAAGTACGGGATTCTCCACCGGTGCACATCTGCACTTTGAAGTTCGTGTCAACGGCAGCAAGGTAAATCCGGCAGATTATCTGTACTAATTTGTTCTGAATAACGGAAATTTGCATACAATAAAAGGGGACAGGGGAACAGATATCTCTCTGTCTCTTTTTTGTGAAAGGTTGTGGGAAAATTGGAAAAGAAACATGTGAAGATACGCAAGTCTGTGCTGCTGATGCTCTGTTGCCTGTGTGTGCTCCTGGCTGCGGGGACGGCAACCGGCGTGTTCTATGCGTTTCGAACCCAAAAGACATACGGGGAACTTGCGCAGCTGGCATCGGCGGTAAACGCCAATTATTATACCGATGTGGATGAAGATGCGGTCATGGACGGCGCTATGAAAGGCTATGTGTCGGGGTTGGATGACCCCTATTCGCAGTACCGGACACCGGAGGAATACCAGACCTATCTGACGGACGAATCCGGTCAGATGGTGGGAATCGGCGTAACGGTGACACTTACCGAGGAAAATCATTTGCAGGTGGTTTCCCTGACAAAGGATTCTCCGGCGGAAAAAGCCGGCATTCAGGCGGACGACATCATTCAGGCGGTGGACGGAAAAGACGTTGCCGAGCTTGGCTATCAGGATGCTGTTCAGGCGGTGCGTGGAGAGCCGGACACCAAGGTGAAGCTGACGATTCAGCGAAAGACACAGACCTTGGAAGTGGAGGTCACACGGGCGAACATTGAAGTTGTCACCGCCTCCGGACAGATGCTGGACGGTCAGATCGGCTACATCCGCATCGATTCGTTTAAGGACAATACGCCGGAACAGTTTCAGGCGATCTATGACAAGCTGATTCAGGACGGCGCAAAGGCACTGGTTTTCGACCTGCGGGACAACGGCGGAGGTCTGGTGCGCAGCTTGGAGAAGGTGCTGGATCCGCTAATGCCGGAGGGCGACATTGCCGTGGCGACCTATCGGGACGGCACCACCAGAACGCTGGTGACTTCGGATGCGGGAGAGTGTGATCTGCCTATGGCAGTGCTGGTAAATGGAAATACAGCGAGTGCTGCGGAGCTGTTTGCAGCCTCTCTCCACGATTTCGGCAAGGGCAAAGTCATCGGAATGACGACGTTCGGCAAGGGCATCATGCAGAATACCCAGCAGCTTCCAAACGGCGGTGCGCTGACGCTGACTGTGGCGAAATACCGTACCGTGCGTGGCGAATGCTACCACGGCGTTGGCATTACGCCGGATGCGGAAGTGGAAGCCGGCGAGGAAAAGGTGGATTATGACAATCCTAACAGCAAAACCGATCCGCAGCTTGCAGCAGCAATTCAGGCGGTTTCCGAACAGTAAACAATCTGAATAACCCGTAAACGGCTTCGTACAGTAACTTGTGCGAAGCCGTTTTTGCTGCCAAAAAAATTTTGGTTCTCTCCGCTGGTTTGACAAAATCTTTCGTGGAAATATCGTACAATAGGGATACTGCTTGTTTAAAGGGCCTGTTTCGCATCTTTTTCCGCACGTCTTTTCGGCAGATTTTGCCGGCGACTGCGTCAAAAATCCTTGCCATACGACTGCGTTCGAGGCAGGATTCTGCTCGAGAACAAAGGAGTGTCGCACTAGGATTGATTGCGACCGAAAGTATGCCTGCGGATTTTTTTCTTGTCACCGACAAAATCATGCGCAAAAATCCGCACATAAAAAGACACGGAACAAGCTCTAAGGAAAACGCAGAGATCAGGATGGAAAGGAAGCGGAAGGTGCGTGGCAGTTTTACTGGAAACCAAGGAGACGACATTGGTCGCCGTGCTCAGCGGTGAGATCGATCACCACTGTGCCAGACCTATGCGGGTGGAGATCGACGAGATGATTGAACAGGTGCAGCCCACCGTGTTGATTTTGGATTTTGGCGGTGTGACATTTATGGACAGTTCCGGAATCGGGCTAATTATGGGACGGCACCGCACGATGCAGGAGATTGGCGGAGAAGTTATCGTACAAAATCCGCCGCCGCACATTCGCCGTGTGCTGCGGATCTCCGGCATTGAGCGAATCGCAAAAATTCAGATGGATGCAGCTGGAAGGGGGAAAGAACTGTGAAAGTGTGCAATGGGGTGAAGTTTATTTTTCCGGCGATCTCTGAGAACGAGCGGACGGCACGGGCGGTGGTATCTGCGTTTTTAGTACAGCTGGATCCCACAGTGGAGGAACTGGCAGACATCCGGACGGCGGTCTCCGAGGCGGTGACCAATGCCATTGTCCATGGCTACCGGCAGAAGAGCGGTGACATTGAGCTACATATCAAACTGCTGGAAAATCGGGAGATTTACCTGCGCATCAAAGACCGTGGATGCGGCATTGCAGATGTGGGACAGGCGATGCAGCCGCTGTTTACCACAGCACCGGAGGAGGAGCGTGCCGGCTTGGGATTTGCGGTAATGGAGAGCTTTATGGATCAGCTTCAGGTGCGGAGCACGCCGGGACACGGCACAACGGTGACCATGCGAAAGAAGCTGGGGAGTCCGCTATGCCGCACGAAATAGCAGCGCCGCTTGCCGAGGAAAATCTGGGACTGGTGCATCTCTGCGCCAATCGGTTTCGGGGGCGTGGGGTGGAGTACGAGGAATTGTATTCCGCCGGCTGTGTGGGACTTCTGAAAGCGGTGCGGGCGTTTGACAGCAGCCGTGGCGTACAGTTTTCCACCTATGCGGTGCCGGTGATTCTGGGCGAGATCAAGCGGGTGTTTCGGGACGGCGGAGCGATCCACGTCAGCCGCGGACTGCGGGAGCGTGCCATGCGGCTGCAAAAACTTCAGGAGGTGTTCGAACAAACCCACGGAAGAACACCCACGCTCTCGGAACTGAGCGTGCTGGCAGATTGTACTGTGGAGGCGTGCGCACAGGCGCTCTGCGTCAGTCAGGCACCTTTGTCGCTGACACAGCAGAGCGATGGGGACGGGGAGCAGGACGGGCAGCTGGACATTCCGGTGGAAGCGCCGGACCGCCGGATCGGCGATCTGCTCTCCCTGCGGCAGGAGATGGAACAGCTTGCGCCACGGGATCGCATGCTGCTGGAACTTCGTTATTTTCGGGAACTGACACAGACAAAGACGGCGCAGATTTTGGGGATGACACAGGTGCAGGTGTCACGGCGAGAAAAAAAGCTTCTCTCACAACTGAGAGAAGCTTTGAAATAGTGAATCAACTTAACAGATAATTCTGAAGCGCTGCTGTATCGGACACGATGCGGTCGGCGTGATACGCCTCCAGTTCGCCGTTCGGGGCATAGCCGTACGCCACACCAATGCAGGGGATACCGCAGGTGTGTGCGCCGATGAGGTCGTGTTTGCGGTCACCGACCATGACGGTCTGTGCCTGTTCCTCCGGGGTGAGGTGCAGCCGTTCCATGGCAAGGCGAATGATGTCCGCCTTGGTCTGGTCATCCCGCTGGATGTCGCTGCCGGCGATCACCTGAAAATACTGCGACAGATGGAAGTGCTCCATAATTTGCAGCGTAAAGACCTCCGGCTTTGAGGTGGCAACGGCGAGAACTGCGCCGGCGTCCCGAAGCGCTTGCAGCATCTCCGGAATGCCGGGATAGACGCTGTTCTCAAACATTCCGATTTTGCGAAAGCGGATGCGGTACTGTTCCACCGCAAAGGCAGCTCGTTCCGGATCCATGCCGCAAAATTCCTGAAAGGAGGTGAACAGTGGCGGACCGATAAAGGGATACAGCTTTGTTTCGTCCGGCTCCGGAATACCGCACTGTTCCAGCGCATACTGCACGCAGCGCAAAATCCCCGGACGGGAATCTGTCAGTGTGCCGTCCAGATCAAAGAGAATCCAAGGATATTTCACATTAACCTCCCATCGCAATCATGCGGTCAATACAGATGCGTGCCTTGGTGAGCGTGCGTGCATCCAGTGTGATTTCTGTGCCGGCTCCGTCGTGGAGACAGTGGTATACGTCCATGAGCGTAGTTGCTTTCATGTTCCGGCAGATCAGTCTTGCCGACAGGGGATAGAACTGCTTTTCCGGACAGCGGTACTGCAGTGTTTCAGCAATGCTGATTTCTGTGCCGATGATAAATTCCTTTTCCGGTGACTGCATAGCGTACTGCATGATGCCGGAGGTAGAACCCACGTAATCCGCCATGGCGCTGACTTTCGGGCTGCACTCCGGATGCACCAGAAGCAATGCCTGCGGATGCGCCTGTCTGGCAGCGAGTGCCTCTGCCTCGGAAACCGCAGCATGGACGGGGCATCCGCCCTGTACCAGCCGGATCTTTTTTTCCGGAAGCTGGGACTGGACATAAGCGCCCAGATTACAGTCCGGCAGGAACAGAATTTTTTCGTTGCTCAGCTGGGATACGATCTTCACCGCAGAAGAGGAGGTGACGCAGACATCGCAGACTGTTTTCAACGCTGCGGTGGTGTTGATGTAGGCGACAACGGTATGGTCTGGGTGCTGCATCTTGAACTCCCGCACCTGTTCCATGGTCATCTGCTCTGCCATAGGGCAGCCGGCATGGGGGCTGGAGAGAAAGACCTGCTTTTCCGGCGACAGAATCTTAACGGTTTCCGCCATAAACCGCACACCGCACATCAAAATATTTTTTTGAGGAACTTTTGCTGCCTTGACACTCAGCGCATAGGAGTCGCCTGTAAAGTCGGCGATCTCTGTAATCTCTGTCGCCTGGTAGCTGTGCGCCAGAACGCAAAAGTCCTGTTCCTTTTTCAATTGAAGGATTTCGTCCTGTATTTCTCGAATCTTCATCTGTTGTTTCATCTCCTGAGAACATGATTTGTGCTTGTGGAATAGGCTCAGTATACCATGCTGTGAAAAAATTGTCAAGCGAAATCCTCGGATTTTCTTGGGTTTGTGAAAAATGACGTTAAAACGATTCGGATAGTATCAGAAAAATAGAAATAAAGCTGAATTTTCCGGAAAGCCGTTGACATCCTCCGAGAAAATGTGATACTATGGGTGCAGGAAAAGATAAGTGCAACGGAGGAAACAGCCATGTCCCATGCGTCATATTGTATCAAAGATTTTGAACAGCCGTCGGTTGCGGCGGATATTGTGGTATTTACCATTCGAAAAACGGAGTCTGAGAGCTACCGCAAGCTCTCCACCGCCACCCTTTCTGTGCTGCTGGTCAAGCGAAAGGAGTGGCCGGAGGAGGGAAAGCTGGCGCTGCCAGGCGGGTTCTGCTGCAAGGAGGAGACCATCGAAGAGACCGCATCCCGAAAATTGCAGGAGAAAGCCGGCGTTACCGGCGTGCCCCTGGCACTACTCTGCAATCTGTCGAAGCTGGGGCGGGATGAACGGGGTTGGATTATTTCCTGCGGATACTGGACGGTGACGGAGGTGTCCGGCACGACCATTGATCGGGAAAATGCCGCATGGTATGACATCGATTTTTCCCTGCAAAAGGAAGACGGCACGGCGACGCTGACGCTGACCGGTGATTCCGGAGAATCCCACACTCAGCATTTCCGGATCACCTTTGGAGAAGAACTGTACAACCAGAAGGCAGAGATCATATCGCTGGAAAAAAGTGAGCTTGCGTTTGACCATGCGGAGCTTTTGGTGCGGGCAATCCTGCGCTTGCAGGAGAGCATGGAAAAGCCGTATGCAGCCTTTCGGATGCTGCCGGAGCGATTTACGCTGACGCAGCTCCAGCAGATCTATGAGGTGATTCTGGGGGAGAAGCTGATCATGGCGAATTTCCGGCGCAAGATCAGGCCATACGTGGAGGAGACGGCGGAGATGCAGACCGGCGCCGGTCATCGCCCCTCGCAGCTGTATCGGGTGAAGCGCTCATAACTGAATGGGAACGGGTGCATCAATGGTGATGGAGTCCGGCGTGACGATGCAGTCCCGTGCCAGAAGCGTAACGCCGGCAGCTGCTGCCCGCCGGAGTGCTTCGCCAAACTGCGGGTGCATGGCATCGTTGGGGCGAAACGCACGGATTTCTTTCATTTGAATGACCAGCAGCAGATACGCCGGAATCTCTGCCTGCTGGCAGGCGGTCAGCTCCTGCAGATGTTTGACACCCCGCAGTGTCGGGGCATCCGGAAACAGTGCAATGCCGTCCTGTTCCAGCGTAACGCCCTTGACCTCCAGAAAGGACTGGATATTGCCGTCCATGATGGAGAAATCGAAGCGGGAGCTGCCGTGAGTGACTTCACGGCGGAATACGGCGTTCGCAGAGAACAGTGAGCCGGTTTCCAGCCATTCCGCTGCGGCAGCGTTGGGAATCTGGGAGTCCAGATTGATGAGCAGAGGCGGTTTGCCCTCTCGCTGCTTTTCCACGGCGATCAGGTCATATTTTGTCTTGCGGTTGGGATTGTCGCTGCGGGAAAGATAGACGGTGCATTCCGGAATCAGCAGTTCCCGACATCTGCCGGTATTTTTTACGTGGACGATCTCCTCCTGTCCGCCGATGCGGACAACCGCAAGAAACCGGTTGGGACGGCTGCAAAATTGTCCCCGAATGACGCTGGCATATTGCACGGCAGTTTCTCCTTTCAATATCAGAACCTGTCTTCACAAGCGTATACAAGTGTCTTTTCGGCAAATTTTGCTGCATCCTGCGTGAAAAATACTTGCCGGGCGACAGCCCGCCTGCGTATTTTTGCCTTGCCTGCAACAAAATTATGCTCGAAAATCCACATATATTTCTTGTGAAGACAAGTTCTCAGTAAAGTGTATAAAAAATTCCCCGTTCAACTTGACATTGAACGGGGATCTTTTGATGAACTGGTACGCCTGATGCGATTCGAACGCACGACCTTCAGAGTCGGAGTCTGACACTCTATCCAGCTGAGCTACAGGCGCATCCTAAAATCCGAGAAAAATATACGAAATTTTCCGCCGAGATTCCTGCAACTATTTTATTATAGCATATTCTCTTGAAAAATGCAAGGGGTTATGCTATAATTATCATAGAAATTCGAAAAAGATTTTCAGAGGTGAGAAAATACAGGAAGATCGGTTTCGAATGTTAAGTCTGCGAGTCGGTTTCGTGCGTTTTCATATGCGTTTCACGAATCGCTGATATCGCAGAGAAGCTGCCACAGCGTGACGGCAGCGTCACCGGCCGGCGGGAGCAGCACCTCTATCCCCAGAAATTCCGCCTCTGTCGGCGTGGACAGCTTGCCCTGCCAAACGGTTTCCGAAAGAGCGAGCCGGACGTTTCGGTCATTATCAACGGCGAGATGTGCCACGGCAATCGGCTCGTGGGTGAGTTTGTTGTGGGAACGGGTTTCTACGAGGAGGAAGCTCCAGAGAAACAGGCAGAAGATGCCATAGAGCAGAACGCCTGTGACGATTCGTTTCCATAAGGGCGTAGTTGCAGTCATTTTTGGGATTCTCCTATCGCTGTAATTTCAGCAGTGTCTGCGCCAGTGCTTTGCCGATGAGTTTGCCGGAGTACTGCGCCTGTTCCAAGGTGTTGCCGTGAGAGCCAACCTCTAAGAGCAGGCTGCCTGTGGTGAGATCTTGGTTGTACTTGCGGTAGTCGAACAGAATCGGGCGGGTGAGTCCGGGATACATGCCCTCCAGATTTCCCTGAAGCCGGCAGGCAAAGTGGAAGTTCTGGAGGTAGTTGGGCATTTCCATGGTGCCGTCATCGCATCCGGAGATAATCATGACCTGCGCTGCCTCCCTGCCATCGATCTCCACAATGGGCTGCGACAGCGTGCTGTCGCTCTGAATGGCATCCCGGTGGATGTCCAGAACCACACAGATGGAGGGGTACTGTTCCAGATACTGCTTCACTGTTTCGGCGCTTCGCTCGTAGGCGCCGTTGTAGGAGGGATAGTCATGGATGGTGGTGTCATGGATGGTATGGATTCCGGCGGCTTCCAGCTGCTCTGTAATAGCATCTCCCACGGACACCATATTATACGCCGGATCTGTGGTGCGGTAATTGAAGCTGGGGTCGTACTCGCTGCGGACGCACGGTTCAAATGTCTCTGTGGTGTGGGTGTGCATGATGAGCACCTGCGGTTCGTCGCTGACTTGAATGGTAAACGCCGGCGCAAGCTCGCTTTCCGTCTGAAGTGCTGTGTTGGAGAGGGAAGTTTTGTTCTGCACCTGTCCGGCAGAGGACAGAGAGAAAAAGTTGTCGCCGGAATATGGCCCGTAGGATGTGCGGAAAATGCTGGTTTCTTCGCTGAGATTCCACTGTGTGGGATACGGCTTTTCGCCGGGGTCACTGCTGGGAACTTTAGCGTTTTGTGCGGTTTGGATGGCCTCCTGCGTTTCAGCGGTCCAGCCGTATCCTTCTGAGCGGACGTTCCAAATGGAACGCTCCGAAACGGCTCGCTGCGGTTCCCAGACCTCCCGCAATCGCATGGCAGAGGAACTGGTTCCGGCGTGGTTTTGCAGCCACAGAATCGTAGGAACGAGTCCTGCCACGAGAAGCAGACACGGGAAAATCCACTTTTTGGAATGACGTCGACGGCGCATTTTCTCAACTCCTTATGTTCTAGGGCTCCATTTGCAGCAGGCGTGCCATGTAGGTCTCTGTGCTGATTCCGCCCTCTCGATTGTAGCGGTTCAGTCCGTAGAGACAGGCAGGGTCACGTGTGATAAAATTGGGCTGTTCCAGACAGTTTAGCGTGATGAGGAATCCCGCCTCCTGTAATACCGGCCGGCTCTCCTCGCACAGGAAACCATAGGGATAGGCAAAGACAATGGGCTGTAAATGCAGCTCCTCCTGAAAGCGTGTTTGCAGGAGGTTCAAATCCTCCGACAGCGTCTGGCGGTATTCCTCCTCGGATTCCCAGGAGAGCTTGGCGCAGCCCTGCCGTTTCCGATGGCTGTGCAGCTGATAGGTGTGGTTCCCAAATTCAATGCGTGGCGAACGGCACATCTCCCGCATGTCATCCCAAGTCAGATAGGAGTAGTCGTCCTGATGCGGAGCATCCGGCGCATAGACATCGGTAAAAACACCCACCACGGAGATGACAGCGCACATGTCGTACTTTTCCAGCAGGGGAAGCACCAGACTGCTGTTGTTGTAGAATCCGTCATCCAGCGTAATGAGGACAGGATGCAGGGGCAGACTGCCAGTTCCGTTGGTGTATTCCACCAGAGCCTCGGCGGAAACTGCCTCGTAGCCGTGTTCTTTCAAGTAGCGGAGATCGGATTCCATGGTCTGGGGTGTCACACAAAATTGTGTTTCTGTCAGCTCTGCGACACTGTGGTACATCAGAACCGGCAGAAAAACGCCGTTCTGATGCTGTTCCACTGCGGCGAAGTGCTGCTTTCCGGCACGTGTCAGCCAGATGGCAGAGAGAATCAAAACCAGATCGAAGATGACATAGCGGAGAAATCGCCGGACATTCCAGCTGTGGTACATCACATTCTCACCTCCTCAATTCCAATGGTATGTGGCAGGCGGAGAAGATATCCCTGAGAGTCTGCCGAGAAAGGAAAAAATTATGATACGAATGCTTGCACTGGATTTGGACGAAACCACCCTGCGTTCTGACGGCACTATATCCCTGTATACGATGCAGACACTCCAGCGTGCCGCAGCGCAGGGTGTGATTCTTGTGGCAGCAAGCGGCAGACCGCTGCGCTCGCTGCCGGAGCATTTGCAGGCGTGCGGTGTGCGCTATGCGGTGGTTTCCAATGGCGCTGCGGTTTATGAACTGGAGGGGGAACAACTGCTGCGGCAGCTGTTCCTGCCTGCCGATGCCGTGACTGCGCTGTTTCAGCTGGTGCAGGAGGAGCAGGATCAGCAGGTGCTGGTGGAAGCCGGACTGCACGGGCAGATGTATGCGCCGGCGGATTATGTGGCAGATCCCATCTCTTTTCGATACAACGCAGCTGTTGCCGCCTATGTCCGGCGCACGAGAAAACCGGTGGAGGACATGGCACGGTTTTTGCAGATGCATGTGCAGGAAATCGACTGCATGGATATCATCTGTCCGAACGGCACACGAAAGGCACAGATGGCACAAAAGGTATCCAATGCCGGACTGCCGGTTTACATGACCTCCTCTGTGCCGCAGCTGGTGGAAATTGCCCATGCCGATGCCGGAAAGGCAAACGGCATTCGCTTTTTGGCGAAACGGTGCGGTATCTCATTAGAGCAGGTGATGGCGTGCGGAAATGCGGACAACGATGCGGAAATGCTGCGGGATGCCGGCATGGGCGTAGCGGTCGCCAATGCCATGGAGAGCTGTCTGGCAGCGGCAGACGATATCACAGATTCCAACGATGAGGACGGTGTGGCAAAAGCGGTAGAACATTTCGTGCTCTCCGAAGAAAAATACTTTTGATTTCATTGTGTGCGACATTCACAAAAATAAGCTATCAAATTGACAAAAAATTATTGAATTTCATATCCTTTCCTGCTATAATAGAAAGCGGAAAGGGAATTTGAAAGAAAGGAATGGATATGAGTCCGACAAAAGAAAAGAAACGGAAGGCAAACAGTCTTCGGAGTCTGCCGGGGAAGATTCTGGCGGTGTGTATTTGTCTGCTTCCGTTTCTCACCAGAGAGATCGCCGTGGCGCTTCCGGAAGCGGTGCGCAGTGCCTATTTTTATCCGGTGGGGCAGACCAGCGTGAACGATTTTGAACAGTATTGCCGTGAGATCACCCTTCTGGTGATGGCAGCAGTCTTTGGCATTTGGACGCTGGCGGAGCTGCTGCGGCGAAAGCCAAAGCTATCGCAAAAACACTCCCATGGAGCAATGCTTCTGCTGCTTGTCGGATATCTTGGGCTGGGACTTGCTTCCACTCTGCACTCCGCATATTTGCCCGAGGCGCTGATGGGAATTCATCAGGTGTACGAGGGGTATCTGGCGCTGGCATCCTATGGCATTGTCTTTGTTGCCGCATGGTATTGGACGGGACGGGACGGTGTGCAGCGATTTGTGCGGGAGTGCCTGACGGTGCTGTTCCTTGTCATTGGTGTGACGGCACTGTTGGAGAGCTGCGGCATCTTCTATTATAACAATCCGCTGGTGCAGCTGGTCGGCGGATTAGATGGCAAGGTAGGACCAAGTGAGGACGGCTCCATTGCCATGATGTTCGGCAATTCCGATTACCTCGGCATGTATTGTGCGTTTCTGCTGCCGGTGTCGGCTTCGATGATCTCCAAAAAGGATTCTATGCTGCGGCTGATGGTGCAGATCCTGGCTTCGGTTTTGCTGGCAGCAGCACTGTTGCAAAGCAAGGTGATGAGTGCAATCCTGATTGGATTTGGAATGACAGCGCTCTTTTTGCTGGTGTGGCTGCTGCACAGCAATTGGCGTAAAGCGGGGAAGCGTCTGGTCTGCGGCGGTGTCTGTGTGGCAATTGTGGCAGGCGGAATCGGATTTGTTGCCTCCCGCAGCGGTGACACGCTCTCAGAAAAGATACAGCACACCATGATCGGCATGGAGCAGGAGGAGACGTTCCGGCTGCTTTCCATGCGGGTGGATGGAAATGCGCTGGTGCTGCGGAATCAGGACACGGAGTTTCGTGTGGAAACGGCGGAAGCCCGCCTTTCTGCGGATGACATGACGTATACCTGCAATGATGCAGCAGTTGTGCCGCAGACGGAAACTGATGGGATGCTTACCTTTGCCGAACCGGCATTGCAGCACTGTCAGCTGCAAATCGAGGGAAATAAGCTTTCGTTCCTGCTGGGATATGCCACGCCGTTACAGGCAATTCGAAAAGCAGACGGCTGGCAGGTGCTTGGCATTGGCGGCGAACTGCTGGATCAGGTGCCGCTGGTGAGCGAAAACCCACGGCTGGCAGCATGCTATCCGTATTTGAACGGCCGTGTCTTTGTGTGGGCGAACACAATTTCTGTATTGCCGGATTGCATCGTTCTGGGACACGGACCGGCGACCTCGCTCTTTTATTTGAATCAGAACGACCTGCCGGCACTGCTGAATATTTTCGGCACTTATGTACTCTATAATAAACCGCACAGCTGGTATTTGCAGATGGCACAGGATACGGGGCTGCTCTCCCTGGCAGCTGTCGTTGGCATGCTGGTGCTGTTTCTGGTGTGCGGCGGAAAGAATTGCTTTGGAAAGAAAGGAACGTTTACCCCGTTCCGTGCGGCGCTGTTCTTTGCCGTCGAAACGTATTGCCTGCTGGGCTTTTTCCACGACAGCCTGATCTATCATGCACCGATGTTCTGGTTCCTGTTTGGAATGAGCTGGCGGGAGTTGTCACAAAAGAAAACCTCAGAGTCTGCATGAACGCTGGGCAAACCGCGAGAAGATGCAGTTGATTTTAGGAATGAGAGGACCTGATTGTTATGAAAAAGCAATTGTTGCGTATAGCTGGATTTCTTCTGGCGTGTACAGTCGCAGTTGTTTCGATCCCGAGCACGGGGGCATTTGCAGAGGAAGCAAATGCGTCTGAAACCTATGAGTTATCGCTTCGCACAGCAGATGACAGAAGAAGTAGCTCTTGCATTATTTCCTCTCTGGATACCGCAGAAAATGATGTGACGGTCAAAGTCGGAATGTACATCAATTCGGAGGACTGGGATCCGGAACACTATATCGAGATCATCTCCGCCAGATGGGAGGCAACGGCCGCTGTAGACGGCGCCATTCTCTCGCAGAACAGTACGATGAAATGCGTACAGTTCAGCAATGTTTCCAATATTTTGGCAATGGGAAAGACCAAGACCATCACCTATAGCGGCGGCACCTACCAATCCAAATACGAACCATACTGTCTGGCGCAGATCGTGACGGTCGATGACCAGAGCCGTGAGCTGGATCGTTCCTCTTCACTGAACGTCACCACACTGGACTACGCCTTTGACCCGATTTTCGGCAGCGTGGTCTATACAGCAGATAACCAGCAGGTGCGGTTCAGCGCCAGATATTACGAGAGTCAAGAGGACAAGAATGCCGATCTGGCAGAAAAAACGACGACCCGCAAAAAGTTGCACCGGTATTATTGCGATATCCAGTATAATTCTGAGGGAATCCCTTATTATACGTTTGACTATATCGATCAGCATTCCTTTGAACAGCAGGAAGCAATAGGCCTTTTGCCCTGCTATGATCCTGCGATGGCGGCAAACAAACCAGTTCCCGGTATGTCCAACTTCTTCCAGTGGGTATATACGGGAAGCACACCGACACAGTTCCTGGGGGCATCCGATGAGTTCCCGCTGATTACATTTGACATTACCCTGAAAAAAGGAACACCGGAGGGCGCCTATTACATCGACTTCGTGGACAACGAAACTTCCGCATCCATGGGCGGCGGCAATACATTTATCTCCGGACGGAATCTGCCGGTTTCCTATCCGGATGCTGAACGGCTGAACGGTTTCACCATTTATGTGAATGAAGATGCGCCGCGAATCACCACGGAAACCTCCACAGAAACAACGACAACCACAACCACTACCACAACAACGACTACGACGACAACAACGACTACGGAATCTGAGTCTCTTACGACAGAGCCGGAAACTGCGGAGAGCGTGAAAGAGACAACGACGCTCACAGAAGAAACCACTGACACAACGGAGCTCACAGAGGACACTGCACTGACCTTCTCAGAAACTGAAGAAACTACCACAGAAACCACAGCGGAAACAGACCTGACAAGTGATTCCGTTTCCACGGAGAAGACCACGGCTGAGACAACTTCGTCGGAAACTACCGCAGAAACTACAGATACCACGGAAACGACGACGACACGCTACGATCCGGAGGTATATCTGGAGCCAAAGCAATCTATGACAGAACGGGATACGGCAATCCTGAAGCTGTACAATCTGCCCTCGGATGCCGCAGTGGTGTGGATCTCCTCGGCGACAGATGTTGTCACTGTGCTGGACCACGAGAAAACGTATAGCCTTGTCTACGCAAAACACCCCGGAAAGGCAACAGTATACGCACTGGTAAGCGGTAGAGTCTATTCCTGTGAGGTGACAGTCTCGGAGAAAATGCGGGTGGAGATAGAGCTTTGCGGCGATGTCAACTGTGATGGCAACATCACGCTTGCCGATGTGGTCTTTTTGGGACACTATCTGATCGATGGGGTGCAGCTGTCAGATGTTGCAGTCAAGAATGCGGATTGTAACAGAAACGATACCGTTGAGAGCGCCGATGCGGCAGCCCTCATGAAATTCCTGATTCATATGGTAGATGCGCTCCCGCTGGAGTCTGCTGAGTAAACGGAAAAAAATACATTCGAAAAAAACACCGCTGCGGGATTTCTCACAGCGGTGTTGGTGTTTTGATTATTTGGATTCGGAATCGCCCAGATAAGTTTCGATGATGTATTTGGGACGGGATTTGGTTTCTAAGTAAACCTTTCCGATGTATTCGCCGATGATGCCAATGGCGAGAAGCTGGAGTCCGCCAATCGCCCAGATGGAAACGGCGAGGGATGTCCAGCCGGTTATGGTTGCACCCATGGCGTGGCGAATGACAGAGTAAATCAGCATGCCGATGCTGACGAGAAAAATCAGTGTGCCGAGAATGGTAATTATGCGGATAGGACGAATGGAGAGGGAAGTCAACCCCTCCCACGCAAATGCAAGCATCTTTTTCAGCGGATACTTGGATTTTCCGGCAGGACGCTCTTTTCTGGCATAGGTGACAATGTCGCTGCGGTAGCCGATCATGGGGACAATACCGCGGAGAAAAAGATTGACCTCGCCGAACTCTGCCAGACCGTCCAGTGCACGCCGGCTCATGAGCCGGTAGTCAGCATGGTTGTAGACCAGTTCGCCGCCCATGCCGGACATGAATTTATAGTATCCCTGCGCCGTGCAGCGCTTGAAAACGGTGTCTGTCTCCCGATCGCTGCGAACGCCGTATACAATGTCGCAGCCGTCCTGAAATTTTTGCAGCATGGCATCCATGGCATTGATGTCGTCCTGTAGATCAGCATCCAGGGAAATGGCAGCGTCGCAGAAGCTGCGGGCAGTCATCAGTCCGGCAAGGAGAGCGTTCTGGTGCCCGCGGTTGCGGGAGAGCTTGACACCCTGAAACCGGCTGTCTTTCTGGTGCAGCTGGGAGATGATCTGCCATGTGCGGTCTTTGGAGCCGTCATCCACCAAGAGAATCCGGCTGCTCTCCGCAATCAGCCCGCTTTGCAGCAGCTGGTCGTACTTGATGCGCAGCTGCTCCGCTGTGATGGGAAGCACTTCCTGCTCATTGTAACATGGGATGACGAAATAGATGCAGTTCATGACAGATGTCCTTTCGCAAAGCGTAGAAATTCAGGGCAGCACCGCATCAATCATGCCCGACAAGATTTCCTGCGGTGCTGCAGTTATCATTGTATCATAAACTTTGGATTCTGTCAAATTGCCGGTGATTTAGCTTCGCCGTGTCTTGTGGCTCGCCGGCTTTTCCGCAAATTTGGAGTAGAGGAATTTCTGCTCGCGGTACAGTCCGTAGTAGCCGGAGAGCAGGTAGCTGACAGCGATGGCAAGTAAGTAGTACGGCGTGCCCTGCGCACCGAACAGTTCGATGGCAATCAGCAGCGAGGCAAGGGGACAATTCGTCACACCGCAGAACAGGGCGATCATTCCCACAGACGCACAGAAAGAGGGGGACAGGTGCAGCAGCTGTCCGAACAGACAGCCGAATGTTGCGCCAATGAAGAATGAGGGGACGATTTCACCGCCCTTGAATCCGCCGCCCAGCGTCACTGCCGTGAACAGCATCTTTGCCAGAAAGGCATACCAGACGACCTTTCCGGCAATGGCAGAGGAGATGACATTGGTACCGACTCCCAGATAATCCCGACTGCGCAGAAGCAGGAGTAGAAGCAGAAGAATGCCGCTCGCTGCCAAAATCCGCAGGTAGGGGTTGGGGAATTTTTGTTTCAGCCACTTTTCGCACTGGTGCAGCAGGATGCAGAAGAGAATGCTCACAGCTGCACAGAGAATCCCCAGCAGCAGAATTTTGAGCGCCGGAAGCGGATGCAATCCCGGCACTTGGGTCACGGAAAAGTGCGCCAGCGGAATTCCCAGCTTCGAGGCAAGATAAGATGCGGTCAGAGAGGAAATGGTGCAGGGGACAAGCGCCGCATACTGCATTGCGCCGACGCATCCGACCTCCATGGCAAACACGGCAGCTGCAATGGGTGTGCGGAAAATTGCGGAAAATGCAGCACTCATGCCGCAGAGAATCATAACACGGATATCCCGTTCGTTCAGCCGGAATAGCCGTCCCAGTAAGTTCCCGACGCTTCCGCCCAGCTGAAGCGCAGCGCCCTCTCTGCCGGCGCTGCCACCGCAAAGGTGGGTGATGATGGTAGAGATAAAGATCATAGGTGCCATCTGAACCGGAAGCTCCGCCTCGGAGCGCAGGGAGGCGAGCACCATGTTGGTGCCCTTGTCGTTCTGGTCGTGGGAAATGCGGTAGAGCCAGACGATCAGAAGTCCGCCGAGGGGAAGCGTCAGAGGCATCCAGACCAAATTGGTGCGGAGCGTGGTCACAGACTGAATACAGTAGACAAATGCCACGCCGATGAGTCCCATAATGCTGCCGGTGAAAACGGAAAAGAACGTCCATCGAATCAGCAGCCGCATGTGGGACAGGATGTGGATACCGCTGTGCAACAGCTTTCCTTTCCAGTGATAGTACAGCGGGTTGTGCGGTTTCATAAAAATCATCTCCTGATTCTGACAAAAACAGTCCTCCTCGAAGCCGGAACTTTTCGGAGGACTGTGTCATGTTTGTGATTGCGATGACCTCGCCAAGGGGAGAGCCATCAATAATTTTCGGCTTTTACCATAAAATAGGACTGCGGGTGCTGGCAGACCGGACAGACTTCCGGCGCTTTCTTACCGATGACAATGTGTCCGCAGTTGGCGCATTCCCAGATGACATCGCCGTCCTTGGAGAATACGCAGTCGCCCTCGATGTTGGCGAGAAGCTTGCGGTAGCGTTCCTCGTGAGTCTTTTCAATGGCACCAACAGCCTCGAACAGTGCAGCGATCTGCGTGAAGCCCTCTTCCTTTGCCTGCCGTGCAAATTCCTGATACATATCCGTCCACTCGTAATTCTCGCCGGCAGCAGCATCGCTCAGGTTCTGTGTCGTTTCCGGCATACCGCTGTTGAGCAGCTTGAACCAGATCTTTGCGTGCTCCTTTTCATTATTAGCGGTTTCCTCAAAGAGCTTTCCGATCTGGACATAGCCGTCTTTTTTTGCCTTGGAGGCGTAGAACGTATACTTGGTGTAAGCCTGTGATTCGCCGGCAAAAGCAGCCAGCAGATTTTTTTCGGTCTGTGTTCCTTTGAGTTCAGCCATGGGAATACTCCTTTCTAAGCAGCTTCTTATTTTTGTTGACATTCCGGACAGAGTCCGCTGAATACGATGTGGTGGGAGTCGATCAAAAATCCGTGAAGATTTTGAATCTTGCTGCAAAGATCCGCCTGATACGGCATATCAACATCAAAGACACGCCGGCATCTGCGGCACTCCATGTGATAGTGAGGCGTGTTGTTGAAGTCAAAGCAATCCGCACCATTGGGAATCGGGATGTGCTGAATCTCTCCCTGTTCCGACAAAATCTTGAGATTACGGTAGACCGTCGCTTTGCTGATCAGCGTGTTTTCCGAAGAGATTTCCCGAAAAATCTCCTCTGCCGTGGGGTGATTATGCATGCGCTGTACCGTTTCCAGCACAAGACGGCGCTGCAGTGTGTTGCGATTTTTCATAAAATCATCCTTCGCCATGGTTGTATAATGATACTAATTCCTAATTAAAATTATATACTACCTGCGGAGATTTGTCAAGAGAATCTATGAAAAAAAGCTGGGATTTTCCGGATTTTTATTTGGCAGCGGAATCTGCGCTGTCATCGCAGAAGGTGACAGATTCGCCGTTAAGAATTTTGTTGGAGGTGCGCATTGCACACATTTTTCCGCACATGGTGCAGGTGTGGCGATCCTTGGGCGGACGGCTTTCGAAGTAATTGCGAGCTTTTTCCGGATCGATGGCCTGCTCGAACATGCCCTCCCAGTCGATGGCGCAGCGTGCACGGCTCATGGCGTTGTCCCACTCCCGTGCGCCGGGGATGCCGTTTGCCAGATCGGCAGCGTGTGCAGCAATCTTGGATGCCACAATGCCGTCCCGCACATCCTGCAGATCCGGCAGACGCAGGTGTTCCGCCGGTGTCACGTAGCATAGGAAATCCGCACCGCTTGCAGCAGCGATGGCACCGCCGATGGCAGAGGTGATGTGGTCATATCCCGGTGCAATGTCGGTGACAAGCGGGCCGAGCACATAGAACGGTGCACCGTGGCAGATGCGCTTTTGCAGTTTCATATTGGCAGCAATTTCGTCCATGGTCATATGGCCGGGCCCCTCTACCATAACCTGCACATCCCGCTCCCATGCACGCTGGGTCAGGTTGCCAAGCTCGATCAGCTCGGAGATCTGTCCGGCATCGGTGCTGTCGGCATTGCAGCCGGGACGCAGGGCATCGCCAAGACTGATGGTCACATCGTACTTTCTCAGGATGTCCAGAACATCGTCATAATATTCATAGAAAGGATTTTCATTTCCCGTCATCTCCATCCACGCAAAGAGCAGAGAACCGCCACGGGAGACAATGTTGGTGGTACGCTTGGTGCGCTTCAGCGCCTCTACAGCACGGCGGTTGATGCCGGCGTGAATGGTCTGGAAGTCTACGCCCTCCTTGGCGTGCGCCTCCAGCACTTTCAGGAAGTCCTCGGCCTTGATGTCTGCCAGTTCCTTTTCCAAGTAGCCGATGGCATCGTACATGGGCACTGTGCCGATCATGGCAGAGGACATCTCGATCAGCTGCTTGCGGAAGGTGTTGGTCTTGCCGTAGTTGGAGAGATCCATGATGGCCTCGCAGTTGAATTTCAGCGCAAGCTTTACCTTTTCGAATTCAGCGGAGTAGTCCCGGCAGTCACCGGAGATTCCAAGATTGACATTGATCTTGGTGCGCAGTCCTTCGCCGATGCCGTAGGGATGCAGGCTCTTGTGGTAGATGTTCGCCGGAATACAGATTGTACCCTTGGCAACACGCTCCCGAACCAGTTCCGGTTCCAGATGCTCTTCTTTTGCCACGGTTTCCATTTCCGGTGTCAGGATTCCTTGTTTGGCAGCGTCCATTTGTGTAGCATAAGTAGACATATGAAAAATCCTTTCCAGAGCCGTTTTCAGCTCTTACACGAAATTTGCCGCACAGGGCGGAGATATTTTGCAGAAAATCCGGTTGTCGATGAAAAACGTCGTTATATTGCATCTTTTTGAAAAAAAGAAGGTGCATTGTGTGCAATGGGACCGTTGCCATGTCCCAGATGCAGTCCTGCCTGAAGTGCCTGCGTCAGATATGCCTTGGCACGGCGGACGCTCTCCTCCAGCGAAAATCCCAGCGCCAAATGTGACGCAATGGCGGAAGACAGGGTGCAGCCTGTTCCGTGGGTGTCTGTGGTGGGGACACGTTCTCCGTGCAGCCAGATACAGCTGCCGTCTTTGGCAAGGACATCGTCACATTGTGCGGCAGCGTGTCCGCCCTTGAGCAGGATCGCCGTCCGGAACTGTGCGGAGAGCTGCAGGGCAGCCTGTTCCATTTGCTCCGGACTGGTGATTGCCGTGCCGGTAAGGACCTCGGCCTCCGGAATGTTGGGGGTAATCAAAGCGGCGAGGGAAAACAGATTCTCTTTCAGTGCTTTCTGCGCACCGCTTCGCAGCAGTGACGCACCGCTGGTGGCGATCATCACCGGATCCAGCACCAGTTTGGTCAGGCGGTAGTGCTGCACCATCTCTGCAATGGCGTGAATCTGCGGAACATCGTAGACCATGCCGATTTTCACGGCAAGGGGCGGAATGTCCTCACAGACTGCGGCAATCTGCGCCTGTAAAAACGCTGCCGGAACGGGATGGATTTCCCGCACACCCGTGGTGTTCTGTGCCGTCAGTGCAGTGATTGCGCTCATGCCGTAGCAGCCCAGCATGGTCATTGTTTTCAGATCGGCTTGGATGCCGGCACCACCGCTGCTGTCGCTGCCGGCGATAGTGAGTACGGGATAGCCTCTCATACCTGCGCCCCGCTTTTCTGAAAGACCTTTGTCAGCTCGAACAGATTGCGGGCTGCCTGTGTGATGTCCGGCTGTCCGAAGATGGCGGATACCACAGCGATACCGTCCGCTCCGGAAGAATAGAGGTGGGGAAGATTTTCTGCCGTAATTCCGCCGATGGCGACTATGGGAATGGAAACTGCTTTTCGAATGGCACACAGCTTTTCCAAGGTTAGGGGCGTTGCATCGGATTTGGTTGCCGTTTGGAATACCGCACCGCAGCCGATGTAATCCGCACCCTCTGCTTCGGCACGAAGCGCCTCCTCCACGGAGTGGGCACTGGTGCCGATGACAGCGGAATCTCCCAGGATTTCCCGTGCCTTTTTCAGCTTCATGTCCCGCTGCCCCACGTGTACGCCGTCCGCACCCAGCACACGTGCTGCTTCTACATTGTCGTTGATGATGCAGGGAATGCCGGCGCTGCGGCAGATGTTGACGAGAGGGTAGGCGAGCTGGATCAGGCGCTGTGTTGTGCAGTTCTTTTCCCGAATTTGCAGCATGGTGATGCCGCCGTCAATGGCTGCACGGACGTTTTCTGTGAGCTTGGCGCTTGGTTCTGTGATGGCGTATAACTGGAATGCCGATGGGGATAGTTTCATGTTGGAGTTCCTCGCTTTCCTCAATTCTTTGGGCAACACTGTGTAAAACCGTCAGGCTGGCTTTGCGCAGTGCTGCGAAGTCCCTATGATTATGATAAAAGAAAAATGAGCACGCCTTCGTGGCATGCCCATTGCAATGATGTGCATGGTTCCCTACGTTGGCATTACCCAAATCAGGTATGGTCGAAACGTCTGCGTTTCCTCTCAGCCTGCGCATAGCAAGCTCCCGTGTTTTTTGTTTTGTTATCGCTTATCGGATTTCCCAGACCGTGCGGGCAGATGCACGCATACGCCGGAACAGCGGCGCAAAGTATTCCAGAACGGCAACATACTTATCAACAAAGGAAACCACGAAGCTCTCCTTGTACTGCGGACGCTGTCTGGAGATTGGCCACATGTGGTGGACAATGATGTCCTTTTCCATGGCGTTGAGAGAGAAGCGCATAGAGGCATTGAGCAGTGCAAGCTTCGGGTGAAATGTCAGGTGTGAGATCTGGTTGGGTGCCTGTTCCCGATCGTACTCGCTGGTCTCATAGAAATAGAGATCGTGGAGCAGACCGGCACGTGCCGCAGAAACTGCATCCCAGTGGAAACGCCGGCAAAGCCAATAGCTGTAATAAGAGACGTTCAAACTGTGCTGAAATCTTGTGGTATGCACATGGTGACGGAATTGCTTCAGACGCTGAACCTCGTCGTGCTCCAAAAGATCGGAGACAAGAACATAGTAGGTTCGGGCGGTCAGTTCTTTTTTGGAACCGGTTGCATGCAGCATGCAGTACATCATCCTTTCCATTGCACCGGTGCGAAGCAGGCGGGAGCGTTCCAAAGGCTCTTCCTGCGGATCTGTGCGCAGCGGTTTCAAAAATTTTGTGCACCGCTGACTTTCTATCTAGTAGTGTAGCAGATTTTTTTGTTTTTGTCAAGTGAAATGCGAGAATTCTAGGAAAATCCGCTGGACAATCCGGAGGCGATATGCTATACTGAATACAGTGCCGATGCAGGCAGCATTTTGTCAATGAGGAGGAATTTCATGTGATTGCCTTATCCAATCGGCAGAAGGGGACGCTTTGTATCATCCTGTCTGCCTTTTGTTTTGCCTGGATGAACGCCTTTGTCCGGCTTGCCGGCGATTTGCCGTTTATTCAGAAGAGTTTTTTCCGGAATCTGGTTGCGCTGACCTTTGCGCTGGTGATGCTTCTGCGCCAAAAGGGAAAATTTTTGCCCCGGAAAGGCGCACTGCCGTACCTGCTGATTCGTGCAGCTGCCGGAACGACGGGGATTCTCTGCAACTTCTACGCCATCGATCACCTGGCGCTCTCGGATGCCTCGATCTTGAATAAGATGTCGCCGTTTTTTGTCATTCTGTGCTCGTGGCTGATTCTCAAGGAGAAGCTCACGTGGCAGCAGGGGATGATTGTGCTGGGGGCGTTTGTGGGAAGCTTGTTCGTCATCAAGCCCAGCTTTTCCAATGCGGCATTGTTTCCGTCGCTCATCGGTCTGCTGGGCGGACTGGGTGCTGGCGTTGCCTATGCCATGGTGCGGAAGCTGGGGCAGATCGGCGAGAATAAAACGTATATCGTCTTTTTCTTCTCGGCGTTTTCCTGTGTGGTGACGCTGCCGTATCTGCTGCTTGCCTATGAGCCGATGACATGGAAGCAGCTGCTGATTCTGGTGATGGCAGGGCTTTCCGCTGCCGGCGGACAGTTCGGAATCACATCCGCCTACTGCTATGCACCGGCAAAGGACATCTCCGTCTATGATTACACGCAGATTCTGTTTGCTGCCGGACTGGGATTTCTGCTGTTTGCCCAGATTCCGGACTGGATGAGCCTTGCGGGGTATCTCATTATCATCACCATGGGAGTGCTCATGTTTTTGTATCAGCGGAGAGACGGAGAAAAGAAAAAGTCTGCTTGAGAATGTTTTTCTTTTGTTCGCCAAAAATTCATGAAAAGCACGGCACAGCATGATATACTATTTCTAATGAGAACGATTACTATTTGAGAATGATTCAACTTTTAACATCGGCGTTTGCCGGAAGGAGGAAATCTTATGTTACAGACAATTCCAGATTCCAAGGCGATTTTTTATATTGGTGTAGATGACAAGACCATTGACCTGTTTGAGAGCCAGTATTCCGTCCCCAATGGTGTTTCGTATAATTCCTATGTGATTCAGGACGAGAAGCTTGCCATTATGGACACGGTAGATCCGGCAGCAACGGAACAGTGGATGGAAAATCTGATGGAGGTGCTGGGCGACCGCCAGCCGGACTATCTGATTATTTCCCACATGGAGCCGGATCATGCGGGAAGCATTGGCATTCTGACTTCCGCATATCCGGAGATGACGCTGGTAGGCTCGGCGAAAGCGTTGGCAATGCTGCCGAACTTTTTCCGGCAGGTACCGACAAATCCGACCATTGCTGTAAAAGAGGGGGACACTCTCTTGCTGGGCGAACACACCCTGCATTTTGTCATGGCACCTATGGTGCACTGGCCGGAGGTCATGGTCAGCTATGAGGAGAAGGAGCAGGTGCTCTTTTCCGCAGATGCGTTCGGCAAGTTTGGCGCACTGGATACCGATGAGCCGTGGACGGATGAGGCACGGCGGTATTACATCAACATTGTGGGAAAATACGGCGCGCCGGTGCAGACGCTTCTGAAAAAAGCAGCCGGATTGCAGATTCGCACGATTTGTCCGCTGCACGGGCCGATTTTGAACGGCGACCTGACACCTTATTTGCAGAAGTATCAGACTTGGAGCAGTTACCAGCCGGAGGAGAGCGGTGTGCTGGTGGCATATGCCTCCATTCACGGGAACACCGCAAAGGCAGCGGAATTTCTGTCGGAACAGCTCTGGGAACTGGGCGAGCAGGTGACTGTGCTGGATCTGACACGCTGCGATATGTCAGATGCAGTGCAGGCTGCGTTCCGGTATGATCGGATGGTATTGGCAGCAGCCAGCTATGACGGCGGTGTTTTTCTGCCCATGGAGGAATTTCTGCTGCACTTGCAGGCAAAGGCGTTCCAGAACCGCACTGTGGCACTGGTGGAAAACGGCTCCTGGGCACCCTCGGCAGCCAAGAAAATGCGGTCGTATCTGGATACGATGAAGAACGTGACAGTGTTGGATACGACAATTACCATTCGTTCTGCAGTGAAGCAGACGGATGAGACAGCACTTTGCGAGCTGGCAAAGGCGGTGCATGAGGCTGCAAAGAAATAAATCAGCTTGAAAAAAGCCGGCAGGGGGTGGATTCCTCTGCCGGCTTTGGTGAGATTGGAACAAGTTTTCAGTTTCGCTTTGCTGCCTGAATATAATAGGTAATACGGGACATCAGCTGCTGCGGAACAAAACGGGAGGCGAAGATGCCGAGCTGGTTGAGCATGCCGGGGATAATGATCAGTTTTCCGGTGAGTACGCCAAACACCGCTTCTTTTGCCACGTCTTCGGCGCTCATTGCCTTGACACGGAACCGCACGCCGGCACGGTCGTTGAACTTGGTGTCCACAGGGCCGGGGCAGAGCAGGCTGATGGTCACACGGCTATGCTGGTGGCGCAGCTCCTCAGCGATGGCGAGAGAAAGACGCACCACATAGTTTTTGGAGGCGTAGTAGCTGGAGAGCAGCGGACCGGTGAGAAATCCGGCGCTGGATGCCACGTTGAGGATTCTGCCGCTGCCACGCTTCTGGAAGTCCCTGAGAAACAGCTTGGTTAAAATGTGCAGCGCACGGATGTTCACCTGAAGTAGTTCCAGTTCCTGCTGCAAGTCGGTTTCCGTAAACTCGCCGAACACGCCGAATCCGGCGTTGTTGACCAGCACATCAATGCGCTTGCCGTGGCAAAATTCGTATAGGGCAAACGGCGCCTGATCTTCGGCGAGATCCAGCGCAATGATCTCTGTGGGAACGGGGAGCATCTGCTGAAGCTCCTCCAGTGCTTTTTGGTTTCTGCCGGTAAGCACCAGTGCCCAGCCCCGGCGGCTGAATTCCATGGCAATGGCACGTCCGATGCCGGAGGTTGCGCCAGTAATCAATGCTCTCATCATAAAACAAAACTCCTTTCGGTGGATGATATGCTTTTCTTTACTATACCATAAACGGCGGTCGAAATCAATTCTTTTGGCGCACTTTCTGAAAATTTGAAAAAAATTTCGGGAAGGTATGGACTTATTCGCAAAAGTGTAGTATAATAGGATACATATCTGGGAATTTTCCGGCGGGGATCGGTTCTCGCCGAAGTTTCCACAAAGACGGTCGGCTTTCGGCTGTCGGAAATGATTTCGGAGGTATCAGAACATATGTCAAAATGGAAAAAAATCGTGGCTGGACTGATGGCCACTGCAATGGTTGGCTCCCTTGCTGCGTGCGGCAGCAATACTGCCTATGCGATGACCATCGATGGAATGCAGATAAAGGCAGGCGTATACATCTACTTTGCATACTCTGCTTATTCTGAGGCAGTCAGCACGCTGCAGTCCCAGAATTCTGAGCTGGACACTTCGGACAATGATGTGGTCAAGGCGCAGAAAATCGACGGCAAGGACACAGAAACCTGGATCAAGGACAAGACGCTGGAATATTGCCAGCAGTATGTGGCAGTAGAACAGAAGTACAGCGAGCTTTCTCTGGAACTTTCGGATGAGAGCAAGACAGAGATCGACAACACGCTGAACAACTTCTGGGACACCAACTCCAAGACCTTTGAGGCAAACGGAATTTCCAAGGAGTCTGTGAAGCTGGTGCTGGAAAACACCTACCACACCAACGACCTGTTCCTGTACTACTATGACATTGACGGCGAAGAGGGCGTTACCGAGGATGAGCTGAAGGAATACTACATCGACAACGATGCTCGTGTTCGTTATATCAAGATTGATCTGAAGGACGGCAACGGCGATCTGCTGAAGTCGGATGCCAAGGATGCAATGCTGGAGCAGGTAAATGGCTACCTGAAGCGTGTGGAAGCCAAAGAGGGCGACGAAGAGGCAATGCTGGATGAGATGGATGCCATCCAGACAGATTACAATGCCTATGTGACTTCCATTTCCGAGGAGGCTGCTGCGGAAACTGCTACTTCGGCAACCGATGAGAACGGCAACGAGATCGCAGCGACTGCCACAACAACCGCTGCAACCACGACCACGGCAGAAACAACTACCGCCGCAGTTGCAGAGGAAGACAGTGCAGCTGCAACAGAAACTGCCGGTGCAGATGAAGCTGCGGAAACTACAGCAGCAGAGGAGTCTGCTTCGGAGGAAACCGCTACAGAGGCAACCACTGGCGAATCCGATGGCAGCGGGGAAACTACCACTACCACATCGAAGTACGCCAATGAAACTATCATTGCCAAGGTGACCACAAACGAAAAGACCAAGGAAGAGGACATCACCTATACCCCGTCGAAGAAGGCGTATGACTATATCTTTAATGATGCCAAGCTGGGCGTGCCGGCTGTGGTAGAGGATGATGAGGCATGCTATCTGGTGCTGCGTCTGGATATCGAAGAGAGAATGACAGACGATGATCTCTGGTCGGATACGCAGAAGACCTCTGTAGTAACCAGAAAGTACAGTGATGCCTTTGAGGATATGCTGGATCAGTGGTGCGATGCACAGACGGTAGAGAAGAATGATCGTGCAATCAAGCGCTATGATGCATTTGATCTGGACTTTAGCTCGAAATAAGCGAGTCTATCATCCGTGAAATAAGAGAAAATGGAGCTGCCTGCGGCTGTATTAGCTGCGGACAGCTCTTTTTTGATTGAGAATTGTATGAATTGCACAAAGAATCACTTCAAAAGTTTATGATTATTTTCTTGACAAAAGCGAATGAATGTGATATAATAATAAAGCTGTCGCACGAGAGCGAAAGTCAAGGAATGAAAGGACAAAGAGAAGAAGCGAAAAAACGGAACGGGAGTTCGGCAGTTAAGCTTCTGAAAAGTGTTCAAGGAAAGTTCACTTGACAGAAAAACGAAAGTGTGATAGAATAGAGAGGCTGACTGTTTTGGGCAGCTTGTTCGGGGAGAGGAAAAAAGTGAACGGTTTGAACTTTGGTTCATAAATTGTTTACTTGACAAACTGGACAAGATGTGATAAAATAGAAAAGCTGGTCACGGCGAGAAGGAAAAGTTAAGAGAGCAGGAAAGAACAACAGTTCACAAATTGTTTACTTGACAAAAACTTCTGAATGTGATATAATATAAAAGTTGCAGCGCGAAAGCCTGAAACGAGTATCTTGAAAATTGAACAATGCACTACAAGCGAAAAAGCCCTTGAAATTCCGAAGAGATTCGGAATCTTGAGAAGTCAGAAAAGACGAAAAAATCACAAAGGTAATTGCGAGCGAATCGTAATTGCTAGGATCGATATAAAGGCGCGAAGCGTCTGTATATACAACTTTCATAAAGAGTTTGATCCTGGCTCAGGACGAACGCTGGCGGCACGCTTAACACATGCAAGTCGAACGGAGAACATTGAGCTTGCTTAATGTTCTTAGTGGCGGACGGGTGAGTAACACGTGAGTAACCTGCCTCTGAGAGTGGGATAGCTTCTGGAAACGGATGGTAATACCGCATAACATCATGGATTCGCATGTTTCTATGATCAAAGATTTATCGCTCAGAGATGGACTCGCGTCTGATTAGATAGTTGGTGAGGTAACGGCCCACCAAGTCGACGATCAGTAGCCGGACTGAGAGGTTGACCGGCCACATTGGGACTGAGACACGGCCCAGACTCCTACGGGAGGCAGCAGTGGGGAATATTGCACAATGGGGGAAACCCTGATGCAGCGATGCCGCGTGGAGGAAGAAGGTTTTCGGATTGTAAACTCCTGTCGAAGAGGACGATAATGACGGTACTCTTTAAGAAAGCTCCGGCTAACTACGTGCCAGCAGCCGCGGTAATACGTAGGGAGCGAGCGTTGTCCGGAATTACTGGGTGTAAAGGGAGCGTAGGCGGGATGGCAAGTCAGATGTGAAAACTATGGGCTCAACCCATAGACTGCATTTGAAACTGTTGTTCTTGAGTGAGGTAGAGGTAAGCGGAATTCCTGGTGTAGCGGTGAAATGCGTAGAGATCAGGAGGAACATCGGTGGCGAAGGCGGCTTACTGGGCCTTTACTGACGCTGAGGCTCGAAAGCGTGGGGAGCAAACAGGATTAGATACCCTGGTAGTCCACGCCGTAAACGATGATTACTAGGTGTGGGGGGACTGACCCCTTCCGTGCCGCAGTTAACACAATAAGTAATCCACCTGGGGAGTACGGCCGCAAGGTTGAAACTCAAAGGAATTGACGGGGGCCCGCACAAGCAGTGGAGTATGTGGTTTAATTCGAAGCAACGCGAAGAACCTTACCAGGTCTTGACATCGAGTGACGTACTTAGAGATAAGTATTTCCTTCGGGACACAAAGACAGGTGGTGCATGGTTGTCGTCAGCTCGTGTCGTGAGATGTTGGGTTAAGTCCCGCAACGAGCGCAACCCTTACTGTCAGTTACTACGCAAGAGGACTCTGGCAGGACTGCCGTTGACAAAACGGAGGAAGGTGGGGATGACGTCAAATCATCATGCCCCTTATGACCTGGGCTACACACGTACTACAATGGCAATAAAACAGAGGGAAGCAAGACAGCGATGTGGAGCAAATCCCCAAAAATTGTCCCAGTTCAGATTGCAGGCTGCAACTCGCCTGCATGAAGTCGGAATTGCTAGTAATCGCAGATCAGCATGCTGCGGTGAATACGTTCCCGGGCCTTGTACACACCGCCCGTCACACCATGGGAGTCGGTAACACCCAAAGCCGGTCGTCTAACCTTCGGGAGGACGCCGTCTAAGGTGGGATTGATGACTGGGGTGAAGTCGTAACAAGGTAGCCGTATCGGAAGGTGCGGCTGGATCACCTCCTTTCTAAGGAGCATACACAAAAGTGTATCAACTCCGGTCAGCAAGGGAAGAACGCAAAAGTAGAGAGAAGCATTGTTCAATTTTGAAGGTACTTTCAGGTGCCTGCAAGAAAAGAGAAGCTTGAAAAAGTGAAACCCGAAACCTTGGGGGTGTAGCTCAGCTGGGAGAGCACCTGCTTTGCAAGCAGGGGGTCAGGAGTTCGATCCTCCTCATCTCCACCATGAGGGCGCATAGCTCAGGTGGTTAGAGCGCACGCCTGATAAGCGTGAGGTCGATGGTTCGAGTCCATTTGTGCCCACCACTTACCTTTTTCAGAGGGTAAGCAAACAAAGAATCGGGAAGCTTTGAAAAGCTTGTCAAAAATGCCTTGCTTGCAAGAGCAAATATCAGTAGATAAAAAGAAAGAAATTGTCTATTGATATCTGTTCTTGGAAAAAGGACAGAGAAAATGCAGCTTGAAAACAGAATAGAAAGAAAGCAAGAAGATACTATGAGTAAGTCAAATACAACGATAATCTATCGTGGTAACGAAAACTACAATTAGTAAAGACGCGAAAATTCTGAGAAGAAGAACCAAAGAACAAATGGTAAAGCAGAAAAGAGCGCAGAGTGAATGCCTTGGCATTGGGAGCCGATGAAGGACGTGGTTAACTGCGATAAGCTGCGGGGAGTTGTAAGCAAGCATTGATCCGCAGATTTCCGAATGGAGCAATCCGCATGAAGTAGTTCATGCATCCATACGTGAATTCATAGCGTATGGAGGGGAACCGCCTGAACTGAAACATCTAAGTAGGGCGAGGAAAAGAAATCAACCGAGATTCCGTAAGTAGTGGCGAGCGAACGCGGAAGAGGCTAAACCAAGAGAAGAAATTCTGTTGGGGTTTTGGACTGCAAACGGTATTCTCAATCTTTAGTCAAACAGTCTGGGAAGGCTGACCGGAGCGTGTGATAGTCACGTAGACGAAAAGGAGCGAGAGCTAGCAGGATCCAGAGTACCGCGGGGCACGTGAAATCCCGTGGGAAGATGGGGGGACCACCCTCCAAGCCTAAATACTACCCAATGACCGATAGCGTAAAGTACTGTGAAGGAACGGTGAAAAGAACCCCGGGAGGGGAGTGAAAAGAACCTGAAACTCTGTGCTTACAAGCACATAGAGCACGTCAAAGTGTGATATGGTACCTTTTGTAGAATGGTCCGGCGAGTTATGGTATGCAGCGTGGTTAAGGACTTGAGGTCTGAAGCCGAAGCGAGAGCGAGTCTGACAAGGGCGAGAAGTTGTATGCCATAGACCCGAAACCGGGTGACCTAGCCATGTCCAGGCTGAAGTGGAGGTAAAACTCCATGGAGGGCCGAACCGACCTCCGTTGAAAAGGCGGCGGATGAGATGTGGCTAGCGGAGAAATTCCAATCGAACCCGGATATAGCTGGTTCTCCCCGAAATAGCTTTAGGGCTAGCGTTGTATTAGATTGCCGGAGGTAAAGCACTGAATGGGCTAGGGGCTGAGAAGTTACTGAACCCTATCAAACTAAGAATGCCGGACAATTGATGTACAGCAGTCAGACTATGTGAGATAAGTCTCATAGTCAAAAGGGAAACAGCCCAGACCCACAGCTAAGGTCCCAAAATGGATTTAAGTGGAAAAGGATGTGGAATTGCACAGACAACCAGGATGTTGGCTTAGAAGCAGCCACTCATTAAAAGAGTGCGTAATAGCTCACTGGTCGAGTGACTCTGCGCCGAAAATTCAACGGGGCTAAAATTCATACCGAAGCTTGGGCTTGACAGGAAACTGTCAGGGGTAGGGGAGCGTCGTATGCGAGGAGAAGTCATAGCGGAAGCGGTGGTGGATTGCATACGAGTGAGAATGCCGGAATGAGTAGCGAGAATTATGTGAGAATCATAATGGCCGAAAATCTAAGGTTTCCTGAGGAAGGTTCGTCCGCTCAGGGTTAGTCGGGAGCTAAGGTCAGGCGGAAACGCGTAGCCGATGCACATACGGTAGAAATTCCGTAACCTCCGAAGATTTAAGCACAGGGACGCTTTTGAAGGGCTGAGCAGGGAGTTGGTTTCCTGTCGTAAGGGACGCGTAAGCGGAAGTCAGTTTGGAAAGAGACGAGAAAAGCTGTGTGAATATGGAAGGAGCCCGTACCGCAAACCGACACAGGTAGATAGGAAGAAGATTCTAAGGCCAGCGGGAGAAGGGTTGTTAAGGAACTCGGCAAGTTGACCCCGTAACTTCGGGAGAAG